>LULK01000301.1_pt1 | contig 20755 bp, 23 predicted proteins | sample 728181 | NCBI WGS metagenome assembly LULK01 (sample SAMN03860291, study PRJNA289734) | marine metagenome | biome: seawater column; feature: ocean; material: water; isolation source: Red Sea water column Station 169 - depth 10m | place: Saudi Arabia: Red Sea | collected 2011-10-15 | depth 10 m | reverse complement strand
CTGGTGTTGGAAAAACTGAGATATCAAGAAGACTTTCAAAATTAGCTGAAGCGCCGTTTGTAAAAGTTGAAGCTACAAGATTTACTGAAGTAGGATATGTGGGACGTGATGTAGAACAAATTGTAAGGGATTTATTAGAAATCGCAATTGCAATGGAAAAGGTTAAGAAAAGAAAAGAAGTTCATGCTCAAGCACAAAAATTAGCTGAAGATAGGGTTTTAGATACTTTAGTTGGAAATAAAGCAAGTGTTGCAACAAGAGAGAGTTTTAGAAAAAGACTGAGAGATGGAGACTTAGATGAAAATGAAATAGAAATAGCAGTAAGTGATTCTAATCAAATGCCATCTTTTGAGATACCTGGAATGCCTGGTGCAAATGTTGGAATGATAAATATATCTGACATGCTTGGTAAATCCATGGGTCAAAAGCCAAAGAAAAAGAAAATGTCAGTGAAAGAATCCCATGAAATTTTAATAAACGAAGAAGCAGATAAATTAATTGAACAAGACAAAATTATAAAATCAGCAAAAGATTCAACAGAAAATAATGGAATAGTTTTTTTAGATGAGATAGATAAAATTTCAGCAAGAACTGATAGAGTTGGTGGAGATGTTTCAAGGGAAGGTGTTCAAAGAGACTTGCTTCCATTAATAGAGGGAACAACAGTAAGTACTAAATATGGACCTGTAAAGACTGATCATATTTTGTTTATTGCATCAGGAGCATTTCAATTGGCCAAACCTTCGGACTTATTGCCAGAATTGCAAGGAAGACTCCCTATAAGAGTTGAGCTTGATGCATTAAATAGCGATGATTTTATAAGAATTTTAAAAGAACCTGATAATAGTTTGATAAAACAATACAAAGCACTTTTAAAAACGGAAAACGTAGAATTAGAGTTCACTGAAGATGGAATTAATACAATAGCAGAAATCGCAAATGAGGTGAATACGTCAGTAGAAAATATTGGTGCTAGAAGATTACATACAATAATTGAAAGAGTTTTAGATGAAATAAGCTTTACTGCAACAGATAGAGCTGGTGAAAAAATAACAGTAGATGGAAACTACATTAAAAATAACATTGGTGAACTTGTCAAGGATACAGATTTATCAAAATTTATTTTGTAGTTTTTAAAATTATATCAAAATTTCCTTTGGAAGAACTACTAACTGCCTCAAAATCAATCTTTATAATTTTATTCATAAGGTAATCGTTATTTTTGATAAATTCTGGAACAGAATATTTAAGTATACCTAATTCTGAAGATTGGTAAGGATCATTAATATTCTTTGATCTCATTCCTTTTCCAGTGATCACATTGATTTTTTTAACTTTATTATTGAAACAATATTCTATGAATTCAGAAATTTTTTGATTTGCTTCTTCTAGAGTATATCCGTGTAAATCAATTACTTTTTCAGGAATAATTTTTTCATTAATAAAGTCTTCATCTTTTACGCTTACTTTATCTTTGCTATCTATGAATTTTTGCCAATCTTTTTTGTCTTTATCTGAAAGCTTATCTGTCAAGCTTGTGTATCGATCAGTAACCAGTTTGGATTAGAAGACCTACTATCCTTCGCAAATTTCCATGTGTCTAAGACTTTTTTTACTTTATCAGGATCGCCCGATATCACTTTATTTTCTTTATCTTTTACACATGAAATAATTTCACTAACAAACTCAATAGATACTTCGATCATATTTTTGTTTTGATTATGTTCCTTAATCTCAGCTGAATTTATGCCTATGAATGTTGTTTCTGATAATAAATTTTTTGTCTCTCTATCTTTAATGGCTTCTTCAAATTGTTGATAAACACCCTTATCTAACAATGATTTTATTTCTTTAATTTTACCTTTTGCGAAATTGGTAATTATAGTCTCATAAGCAATCTTAGCACCTTTAACGAATTCCTTTTTTGCATTCTCATCAAAGGTATTTGAATTTAAATCAAAATTTTGTTTTGCTGGCGGGGCTTCATGTGGAAAACTAGAGTTTATATCTTCCTCAAAACCAGTTTTTTTTCCTAAAATTCCCCTTAATCTTAAAAAAATAAATCCTGCAATCATTGCAAGAAGTATTATATCGATGTATTCAAAACTATAACTCATATATATATATTATTTACTATGTTGATAAATTTCAACCTGCTATTTAAATTATAGACAAATGAACACAGTATTGTTTTTACTAATCGGTATACCTCTCATTGAAATTTACTTGTTTATTAAAGTAGGATCACAAATAGGAGCATTTAACACCGTTTTGCTAATTTTAATTACTGCTGTGGCTGGGGTTGCATATGCAAGATACGAGGGATTTATCACCTTAAAATCTGCAATGGGTCAATTAATCAAAAATGAGTTACCAATTTACGAAATAGTTTCAGGAGCAACGCTAGCTTTTGCTGCTTTTCTACTTATATTGCCAGGTTTTGCAACCGACGTAGTGGGTATCTTGTTAGTTATACCTTTTACTAGAAGACTTATTTTGGGAAAATTTATTAAAAAGAAATATGACCAAAAAAAATATAGTAAAAATTATATTGATGGTGAATATGAGGATATCGGAGAAGATGATGACAAAAAAGTATGAATTAGTTCTTAATTATATTAAAGATTTATCTGTTGAAGTTCCTGACTCCGAATCTTTCATTATCAGCAGAGAACAAATTAGTAAATATGTGATGGGAATAAATATTAACTCTAAAGCTTTAAAAAACAAGATGATAGAAGTTATAACAAAACTTGAATATAAAGACCCTGGTCACAGCAAAAAGAAATCTTATTTTGAAATTTTATATGCATCCGTTATTAAAGTGAAAGAAGAAAATTTAGATAAAAAAGTGCTGGAAAAAATTATTCTTTGCGATCTACAAAATGAAATATATCCAAAATTAGAAAAAATTTTTTTAGGCGTCATAAAGGATGCAGGGTTTCCAGATTTAAAATTTGAAAAAAAAATTGATTTTGAACAATTGTATAATCAAAGATTAAATTAGTAATAATTTTTTTTTAGATTTTTTTCTAAAAACTTTTTATGCTCGCTCAATTCAGTATCACTGGGCTTTATAACTTTCTTTGAGTATTTATACTCAAAATTTTTGATTTCTTTGGTTTGGTCAGAGATTCTCTGAAATTGAAAAACTGGTTCTTTTTGATCTATAAGATTTATATAAACTTTTGATAAAAGCTCACAGTCTATTAAGGCTGTATGTTTTGTTCTTTTTGAATTATCTATTCTAAATCTCTTACATAATGCATCTAAACTTATACTGGATCCTGGATATTTATTTCTTGCAATTTCAAGCGTATCAATAACATTTGTTTTAGATATCGGTTTTTTTGTAATAAGTGATAATTCGTTATTTAAATGTCCTATATCAAATTCAGCGTTATGTATTATAATTTTTTTTCCTTCAATAAATTTCAAAAATTCATCAGCAACTTCAGAGAATTTTTTTTTGTCCGATAAAAACTCATCTGTGTAACCATGAACGTCTAGCGCACTTTGGGATACTTTTCTTTCAGGATTGAGATAACAATGAAAAACATTTTTAGTTGGTATTAAATTATCTAGCTCGATACATCCTATTTCAACAATACGATGACCATCTTGAACTGATAATCCAGTTGTTTCCGTATCAAGAACTACTTCTTTCATTTAATATTAAATTTTTTAATTTTTTAATTTTTTTTTTCATTATATTTGGTGAAAAATTATTATCGACAATATAATTAGACAATTTAATTTTTTTTGATAATTCAACTTGGTTTTGTTTAAGCTGGTCTAATATTCTTTTGTCAAAATTTTCGCGTTTTTTTAACCTTTTTAATATCTTATTTGATTTTGTGCTTACAAATATTAGCACGTCATTTTTCCTATTAAGTTTGTTTTCAATTAATAATGGAACATCTAGTACAATAAGTTTTTTTTTTTTATTTTTGTTAAGAAAAGATTTTAGGTTCTTTCTAACAATAGGATGAACAATAGAAGAAATTTTATGAAGATTATTTTTGTTTACTTTAATTGCTTCAATTATTTCAGATTTTGCTATAGGGAATGTCGTTATGTATTTAGGTAGTATTTTTTTTAATTTTTTAAAACATTTTAAATCATTTTTGTAAATACTTTTTACTTCTTTATCTGCATCAAAAAGTGGACTTTTAAATAATTTTGCTACAAAAGATTTACCTGATCCAATAGTTCCTAGAATTCCAACTCTTATCATATATGTTTTTTTTTAATTCGATCTATATACATCTTCCACCATCAACTTCTAGAACAGTACCCGTAATCATACTAGCTTCATCAGAACACAAAAAACATGCTGCATTACCCATATCTTGAGGAGTTGAAAAGCGTCCAATTGGAATTGTTGATAAGAACGCTTGTTTTTTTTTTATTGTATTTCCACCCATGAATGACTTCAATAAAGGAGTCAAACCTGCAACCGGGGCAATTGCGTTTACTCTAATTTTATATGGAGCTAATTCTATTGCCATTGCTTTAGTAGCTGTTATCATCCATCCTTTGCTTGCATTGTACCAATTGAGTTTAGGTCTTGGGGATAATCCAGCAGTTGAAGCAACATTTAAAATTACACCCTTTTTATATTTTTTCATTTTAGGTACAAAATATTTCCCACAATAATAGACAGATTTAGCATTAACATTGAAAACTCTATCAAATTCTTTCTCTGTAACATTTTCCATTGGTTTTGGCTTATGAGTTATGCCAGCGTTGTTAATTATTATATCTATTTTACGGTAATTTTTATAAATATATTTTAACAATAATTTAAAATCAGTGGACTTAGACACATCAGCAACAAAATGATCTTGAAATAAATAATTAGAAACACTTTTGAGTAATTTTTTGTTTACATCCACCATTATAATTTTTGATCCCTCCTCAGTAAATTTTTTTGCTATACCCTTGCCAAATCCTGAAGCTGATCCAGTTATTACTGTTATTTTATCTTTCAATCTCATTAATTTAAGTTTTTAAGAAATTAACAACTTCTTCATTTATTTCAGGCTCAATATTATGCCATATATTAAATGCTTTTTGTGCCTGAAATAGAAACATGTTAAAACCATTTTCATAAATATTTTTTGATTTACCTCCAGCTTCTGAAAATTCTGTTTGGTGAGGTTCGTAAATAACATCATAAAAGAATTTATCTGATCCAACCTTTTTGAAGTCTATTTTAAATTCATCATCTTTATTAAGTCCTATGCTGGTTGCATTAATAATCATATCAAAATTAGGTAACTTTCCCCATTCTACAATTGTTAAATCATTAAATAATTGTTTTAATTTTATAGCTTTTGCATGAGTTCTATTGCTCAAAAATATTTTGGAAACATTCATTCTTTTTAAAGCATATATAATTGAAGGAACAACTCCTCCTGCTCCTAAAATAAATATAGATTTTTTTTGAATATCATAATTCAGATTTTTAATACTTAGTTCAAAACCATCTATATCCGTATTGTTTCCTATCAAATTACCGTTATCAACTGAAATAGTATTCACAGATTTTGTTCTAAGAGCATGGCCACTCAAAATATCAATATGTGGAATAATTTTATTTTTGAAAGGAACTGTAACATTTAAACCATCCAACTTCCCTTCTTTTAAATTTCTGGTTAATTCAAATAAATCGTTTTCAAAAGTTTCTAGTTTTCCATAAACAGCTTTTAATTTATTTTTATTAATCCAATAATTATGGAGTTTGGGTGATAAAGAATGGTCTATTGGGTTTCCAATTACTAAAAATTTTTTCATTTATAGCTTTCGATGTATTCTTTTATTTTTTTTACAGGCAGACCCATTATTGTTTCTTCATCACCTTCAATATTTAAAAATAAAGTTCTACCCTCTCCTTCAATTTGATAGACATTATAAGCATATAAATCATTATCCGAAATTTTATTTAGATAAATTTTAAGTTCATCGTCTGAAAATTTTTTCATTGTAAGATATGCTTTGTCTGTATAGTTCCATATCATAGAACCGTTTTTTGAAATACAGACTGAGCTAATGAGTAGATGTCTTTTTCCATTTAATTTTTTTAGTATATTAAATGCTTGTTCTCTATCATTTGGTTTAGAAATTATTTCTCCATTTAGATCTATAACACTATCGGCGCCTAAAACTAAAATTTCACTTTCTTTTTGACTAACTTTATTTGCTTTCAATTCTGCTAAATTTTTTGAAATTATTTCGGGTGTTGCTCCATTTTTAATTAGACTTTCTTTTATAGGTTCTTCATCAACATTTGAAGGAAATACAGAGCAAGATATATTGTATTTTTTTAAAATTTTTTCTCTAACCCTACTTTTAGATGCTAATATTATTTTATGCATTTTTACTCTGGATTTCATAAATTTTTATAATTGACGCTGCTGTTTCTTCAACAGATTTTCTAGTAACATCAATAGTGGGCCATTGATTTTTTTTAAAAATTTTTTTTGATTGTTCAACTTCAGCTTTAATTTTCTCTAAATTTGTATAATCAGAAGCTTCATTTTCTTTTAAGGATATTAATCTATTTCTCCTTATATCAAATAATCTTTCAGCTTCGGTTGTTAAACCAATTACACAAATTTTTTTAGATTTAATAACCTCTTGCGGAATAACCATGTCATTTACTAAGGGTATATTAGAAGTTTTTAATCCCTTATTTGCTAAGTAGATTGATGTGGGAGTTTTGCTAGTACGGCTTACTCCTATTAAAATAATATCGGAGTCTAGAATATTTTCAATGTTATTTCCATCATCATGATTCATTGTAAACTGAATTGCCTCAATTCTTTTATAATAATCTTCATCTAAAACATGTTGTGCGCTTGGTTCATGAGTGGCCTTTTCGTTAAGTATTTTTGAAAAGTTTAAAATTAAATCGCCCAATACTCCGAAACAAGGTATCTTTTTCTTATTAGCTTCTTCTGCGAGAAACTTGGCTAATTTACTATTTACAACAGTGTACAAAATAATTGGGCTATCTTGTTTTTTTGCATTTCTTAGAATTGTAGTAATTTGATTTTCAGTTCTGGTGAAGGAAAATTGGTTTAAGTCATAATTAAAATTATTAAATTGAGCTTTTAGAGCCATAAATATCCTATCTAATGTTTCCCCAGTAGAATCAGATATTAAGTAAACTTGGTGTGTATTTTTCATGTATTATTTGTTTATAAAATATTTATAAAATAAGAAGTTTATAAAAATAAGCAACTAGAAGCAATTTTTACAATTTAATCACATATAATTAACAAATTTATAAATGTTAATAACTTATAAACATCTTTTAAGTTCGACAGGAACCATACAATAATTCAGAGATTACGCGTATTTTAAACTAACAGAATGTATAAATAATTAATAAAGTGTTTAAATTGAGTAATTTACGTTATTAACAAATCATACTAATAATAAATCTAAATATATTACTTATTAATTATGACACCAATAAAGGAATGTTTAATAAATAAAAAAACAAATATAAACCCTATGTGGTTAATGAGACAAGCAGGAAGATATTTGCCAGAATTTAGGGAAATAAGGAAACTTAATACAAATTTTATTGAATTGTGTTTAAATGCGGAGCTGTCGGAACGAATAACTCTTCAACCTTTAGATAGGTTTGATTTTGATGCAGCAATTATTTTTTCAGATATTTTAATGATACCTTATGGACTTGGACAAAAAGTAGAATTTAAAAAAAATTTTGGACCAAATCTTGGTGAAATAAATTTAAATGAATTGTCAGATTTGGACGAATTAAGTTTTACAGATAGAATGTCACCAATTTATAAACTTTTACAAAATTTGAGTAAAAATAAAAAACTAAAGAATAAAGATTTAATAGGTTTTGTGGGAGCTCCTTGGACCTTGTTAGTTTATATGATTAATAAAGTTTCACCAAAAAATGGTTTATCTAACAATTTTTTTGCAGATATGGAACGGGTCGATTACTTGTTAAGAATTCTTGATAAATTCATTAAGATACATATTAAAAATCAAGTCAACGCTGGAGCTACTATAATACAAATTTTTGATAGCTGGTCAGGCCTAATTGAAAAGGATTTTGATAAATTTTTATATAATCCAACATTATCATTGGTAAACTTTACAAAACAACTTGGTGTCCCGGTTATATGTTTTCCGAGAGGTATATCTGATTACCCTCTATTTTGTAAGAATGTAAAACCAGATATGGTAAATATAGATTATAACGTCGAGCCAGAGAACTTACTTAACAACGTTAGTATTCCTATACAAGGTGGGCTCGATCCAAAAATTCTATTAACCGATAAGAAAAGTTTAAAAAATGAAGTTACAAAATATTTAGAAATTTTTAGAGATCATCCTTATGTATTTAATCTAGGACATGGTATCCTTCCTGAAACTAGAATTGATATGGTCGAAGAAATGGTGACAATAGTGAGGAATTTTAAATAATGGAAAATCATCCGGAGGTTAAATTTGGAAAAACAGGAATTTTAATAATAAACTTAGGCACACCAGACTCAACAGGTTGGCTTGATATAAGGAAATATCTAAAAGAGTTTCTATCTGATAGGAGAGTAATAGAAGTTAATCCAATTTTATGGCAAATAATATTAAACGTTTTTATTCTTAATTTAAGACCATCTAAAACCGCAAAGGCATATAAAGAAATTTGGATGAAAAAAGATAATATCTCACCTTTATTATATTATACTCGTAAGCAAACAAAAAAAGTTTCAGATCAAATATCAAATGATAATTTAATAATAGATTTTGCTATGAGATATGGAAATCCAAGTATTAAAAGTAAAATTAAAAAATTACAAGAAAGTGGTTGTGAAAATCTTGTAATTCTTCCTCTATATCCGCAATATTCAGCAGCAACCACAGCCACAGTATGTGATGAAGTATATAGAACCTTAATGAATATGAGATGGCAACCATCCTTGAAAATTATACCACATTATGAGTCAAATCCTCTTTATATTGATGCCCTCGTTAACTCAATTAATCAAAAATTAGAGAAGATAAATTGGAAGCCAGATTTAATTTTGGCTTCTTATCATGGTATCCCAAAGAAATATTTTGATAAAGGTGATCCTTATCATTGTTATTGTCACAAGACCACAAGACTAATATCTGAAAAGTTTAAATCAATTGAAATTAAAACTACTTTTCAGTCTAGATTTGGACCACAAGAATGGCTTAAACCGTACACTGATAAAACTTTAGAAAGTTTACCAAAGGAGGGAGTAAAAAATGTCCTTGCAATATGCCCTGGATTTTCTTCAGATTGTGTTGAAACTTTAGAGGAAATATTAATACAAGGAAAAGAAAGTTTCATGGAATCTGGAGGAGAAAATTTTGATATGATACCATGTTTAAATGATAATGATGACCATATTAAATTAATAAATAATCTTATTCAAAAAAATATTTAAATGATGGAGGATTTAATAATTTATTCATCGACGGATGGACAAACAAAAAAAATTTGTGAGAGAATAAAAGACCATTTATCGCCATATAATAAATTTAAACTAATTCCATTAAATGAAGTGGCGGATGAAAATTTAAAATTTTGTGAAAAAATAATAATAGGAGCAAGTATTAGATATGGTAGACACAGTAAAAAAGTTTTGGACTTTGTTGTTAAAAATAAAAATATTTTAAATTCAAAAAAAACTGCATTTTTTTCAGTAAATGTTGTTGCCAGAAAGAAAGAAAAGAGTAAAGCAGAAACTAATCCATACGTAATAAAGTTTCTAAAAAAAACAGATTGGAAACCAAACAAGCTTTCTGTATTTGCTGGTAAAGTGGACTATCCAAATTACAATTTTATTAACAAAAATATTATTAGATTCATCATGCTTATTACAAAAGGCCCAACTGACATAAACAATTCTTACGAATTTACAAATTGGGAAAATGTTAAGAAATTTGCAAAAGAATTGGAAAATTTGTAAAATTTAGGGGATTTTTAAGTAATCTGGGGTTGAAATTACGAGCCATATTATTATATTAAAGTATCTAATTAAAAAATCCCTACATTATGAATATACAAGAACTAAAAGAAAAAAGCTCCGAAAAGCTAATCACAGAAGCAGAGAATTTAGGAATTGAAAATGCGAGCACTTTAAGAAGGCAAGAAATCTATTTTGCTATATTAAAAAAGCTTGCAGAAAAAGAAGAAGAAATTACCGGAGGCGGAGTGCTACAATTGTTACAGGATGGCTTTGGTTTTTTAAGAGCAATGGAATCAAATTACTTACCAGGTGCTGACGACATTTATGTAAGCCCAAACCAGATTAGAAGATTTGGTCTTAGAACTGGAGATACTGTTGAAGGACCAATAAGAGCTCCAAAAGATGGTGAAAGATATTTTGCATTGCTGCAAGTAAGCAAAATAAATTTTGAGGAAACAGATAAATTTAAACATAAAATAGCATTTGATAACTTAACCCCGCTTTATCCAAATAAACAGTTGGTTATGGAAGTTGAAACCAATAAAGTTGAGAAAAAAATAGACTTAACTCCTAGATTAATTGATCTGGTAAGCCCAATTGGAAAAGGTCAAAGATCTCTTATAATATCCCCTCCTAAAGCTGGAAAAACTATGATTTTACAAAGTATTGCTAACTCAATTACTGCAAATCATCCAGAATGTTATCTGATGGTTTTATTAATTGACGAAAGACCAGAGGAAGTAACAGATATGCAAAGAACTGTAAAAGGTGAAGTTATTAGCTCTACTTTTGATGAACCAGCACAGAGGCATGTTGCGGTTGCAGAAATGGTGATTGAAAAAGCAAAAAGATTAACAGAGCATAAAAAGGATGTGGTAATTTTGTTAGACTCAATAACTAGATTAGGCAGGGCTTATAATGCTGTTGTCCCAAGCTCTGGAAAAGTGCTCACCGGGGGTGTAGATGCTAACGCTTTACAAAGGCCAAAAAGATTTTTTGGAGCTGCGAGAAATATTGAAGAAGGTGGCTCTCTTACTATAATAGCTACAGCTTTAATTGATACAGGTAGTAGAATGGATGAGGTAATTTTTGAGGAATTTAAAGGTACAGGAAATAGTGAGACTATTTTAGATAGGAAAATATCAGAAAAAAGAATATTCCCAGCAATTGACATTACAAAATCGGGGACAAGGAGAGAGGAGCTTATTTTTGATAAGAATGATCTCCAGAAAATGAATGTGTTGAGAAGAATAATAGCTCCTATGGGATCTATGGATGCTATAGAGTTTATAAATTCTAAATTAAAAGATACTAAAAATAATGCGGAATTTTTTAATTCAATGAATAAACCAGCTTAATCTAAATACCCCAACTCTTTCATTTCTGATCTAAAATTACTTTCCAGATTTTCTCTTATATCTTCTCTTAACAATTTCTTCCATCTATTATTAAATCCTAAATTAAAAAATGTTCTTTTCTTTTTATCTTTTTCAGAATACAGAGCTTCTCCAAAACCTTTATTTTTCTCTAAATTTTTTAAAACATTAAAGTTAGTACTTTTAACTGCATTTTCTAATTTTTTCTTATCAACCCTTTCTGTTCTATTTAATAAGGCATTTACAAAAACTACTATATCTCTAAATGTTTCATATTTGTTTTCTTCAAGGTCTTCATATTTAATTATCAATTTTCTGAAATTTTTAGAATGAGCCCATGATTTATAATGGTTAGACCAATCGCTTAGAAATGTGTAGGTTGAAAAATCGTCTTCAATTTTAAAGCTTGTCCCTTTTTGAATATCTGTCATAAATTCAAAAGCCTTGTCTACATTTAAACCAAAATGATTCATTACTGATGTAATAACATTACGAGGATCTCTAACTACATAAATTGCACCTAAAGTATAATCAACCGTTGTAAACGGTTGACCTTTGTAAGCTCCTAAAAAGTTATGCGTTTTCAGCATTTTAATTTTTTTTTTCTCCTTAATTTTTCTTTGAGAAAAAATCCAATTATTTGCTGCATCTTCAATTGTTTTTATAGGTCCATCAAAAAATTCTGGGTTTGGAAATTGTTTAATATTTTTCAATAAATCAAAGTCAAATTGACCGCTATCAGAAAAATAATATGCCGATAAAAAAGACCTTATGTAAGTGTTTCCACTTTTCGGGTAAGATGCAATCCAAAATATCATCTAAATAAATATGTAATTAAAATCAATACTAGCTATAATTATACCAATGACAATATATGCTCTTTCATCAGGCAAAGGTATCTCTGGAATTTCAGTTATAAGAATTTCTGGAAGTAAGACAAAAGAAGTAATTTTAAAATTGACTAAGAGAGATCTTCCAAACCCGAGGGTTGCAACTAGAAGAAAATTCAATAAATTCAACAATAATGAGCTTATAGATGAGGGTATTTTAATATGGTTTCCCGGACCAATGAGCTACACAGGAGAAGATATGGCAGAATTTCATGTACACGGTAGTAAAGCTGTTGTGGATGCCATGTATACATCAATTTCAAGCATTGACGATTGTAGATTAGCTGAGCCAGGTGAGTTCACGAAGATAGCTTTCCAGAATGGAAAAATAAATTTGTTAAAAGCAGAGAGTATATCAGACCTTATTTCTTCAGAAACTGAAATTCAAAGACAGCAAGCAATTAAAATAATGTCAGGTAAAAATTTTGATAAGTTTAATTCTATTAGAAATAGACTTTTAAAAATTTTATCAAGTGTAGAGGCTAAAATTGATTTTCCTGAAGAAGATTTACCGACAAATATATTGAGTGATATTCATTTTCAAACAAAGAGCATAAAAGAGGAAATAGAAAAAATATTAAATGATCAAAAAGTAGGTGAAAGAATTAGAGAAGGATTTAAAATTGCAATTATTGGTCCTACAAATGCAGGAAAATCATCTCTATTAAATTATTTGTCTAGGAGAAACGTTGCTATAGTTTCTGAAATTGCCGGTACTACTAGAGACGTTATTGAATCCCATTTAAATCTGGATGGATATCCTGTTGTATTATCAGACACCGCTGGAATAAGAGACTCAAAAGATGAAATTGAAAAAAAAGGTATTAAGCTCGCACTAAATAAAGCTGAATATGCAGATTTAAATATAATTGTTATTGATCCAAAAAGTATTGATTTTGCTAGTGATTTTGAGCACCTAGCTATAAAAAATTCAATATATGTAGTAAATAAAACCGACTTAGGAGTTGATAAAATCAAAAATCAAATAAAAAAATATAATCCGATTTATATATCAATTAAAGAAGAAAAAAATTTGGATGAGCTTATTATGAAAATCAAAGGAAATTTAAAAAATAAATTCATATCGTCCGAAGATATATTTATAACAAGACAGAGACATAGATTTAATCTTGAAAAATGTGTTGAACAATTAAATAGTTTTGAAGATAAAAAATCTTTAGATGATTTTGATAAAGCAGCCGAAGATCTAAGATTAGCAACAAGATACTTGGGCATAATTGTTGGAAAAATTGATGTTGAAGAAATTTTAGGATCAATTTTTAGTGACTTTTGCATAGGCAAATAATTGTTGAAATACTTAGCTTTTTTGACAAATATAAGTGTTTTCTTGTAAAATTTGAGATCAATAATAAATTACAATTGTGAAAAATGAATTAATATTTGATGTGGTTGTAGTTGGTGGTGGTCATGCAGGTTGCGAGGCGGCGGCTGCTTCGGCACGATTAGGAGTTAATACTGCATTATTCACTCATAACCTGAATACTATTGGAGAGATGTCGTGTAATCCTGCTATTGGTGGTTTAGGAAAGGGTCATTTAGTTAGAGAAATTGATGCATTAGATGGAGTTATGGGAGATGTAGCAGATAAATCTGGTATCCAATTTAGATTATTAAATAGAAGTAGGGGACCGGCTGTGAGAGGACCTAGAACCCAAAGTGATAGATCATTATATAAAAAATATATGCAAGAAAAACTTGCAAACTATTGTAATTTAAGCATTTTTTCAGATCCTGTAATTAGATTTAATTTTAAAAATAATAAGATAATTGGATTTGCTACCCAGTCAGGGAAAGAAATTAAGTCTTCCAAAGTCATTTTAACAACAGGGACATTCTTAAATGGTTTAATACATATTGGTCAGCTAAAGACGCCAGCAGGAAGATTTAATGAAAAGCCGTCTACTGGTTTAAGTGAACAATTAGAAAAATATAATTTTAAAATCGGAAGACTTAAAACCGGTACCCCGCCAAGACTTGATGCTAGGACAATAAATTTTGAAAATTTAGAGGAACAACATGCTGATAGTGATCCATATTTTTTTTCTTTTCTAACTAAAAAAAATTTAAATAAACAAATTTCATGTCGTATGACATATACTAATGAAGCTGTTCACAAAATTATTTCTAAGAATATAAAACAAAGTGCAATGTATTCGGGCAGTATAAATGGTGTTGGTCCAAGATATTGTCCATCTATAGAAGATAAAATTAAAAAATTTGCAGATAAGCAGAGACACCAAATTTTTTTGGAACCTGAAGGACTCAATGATTATACAATTTACCCAAATGGGATATCTACTTCATTGCCAGAGGATATTCAGCAAGAAATATGTAGTAAAATCAATGGTTTAGAGAAAGTAAAAATATTAAGGCCTGGTTATGCTATAGAGTACGATTTTGTGGATCCCAGAGAACTATTTTTAACCCTTGAAACAAAAAAAATAAAAAATCTGTACCTGGCCGGTCAAATCAACGGTACAACAGGATATGAAGAAGCTGCAGCTCAAGGATTGATGGCGGGGATTAATGCAGCCCTTTCAATTAAGAATAAAGAGCCTTTCATTTTAGACAGATCAGAAGCCTATATTGGAGTTATGATCGATGATCTCGTTACTAAAGGTGTAGCAGAACCTTATAGAATGTTCACGTCTAGAGCTGAATATAGATTATCCCTTAGGTCAGACAATGCGGATGTCAGGTTGACACAAAAAGGTATAAACATTGGAGTTGTACTTAGTGAAAGAGCAAAAGTGTTTATGGAGAAGTTCAAACAATTATCAAAGATTGAAATAAAGATGAACAATTTAAATATCTCACCATCTAAAGTCGAAAAATATGGTGTAAATATTGCTAAAGACGGAATTAACAGATCGGCAAGCCAGATTTTAGGCCAAAAATCAGTAAATATGAATAAAATAAGAGAAATATGGCCTGAAATTAAGTATGTTTCACGTGAAATTGACGAACAATTAGAAATAAATTCACATTATAAAGGTTATTTAAAGAAGCAAAATGCAGATATATTGGCATTCAAAAAAGATGAAAGCCTTATTATTCCTGAAAATTTGGATTATGACAGTTTTTCAGGCTTATCTAACGAGGTTAAATCAAAATTTAAGAAAATAAAACCTAAAACAATGGGTCAAGCTTTAAGAATTGATGGTATTACTCCTGCAGCAGTATATATTTTGTTGTCTCATCTTAAAAGAAAGTCTATTAAGCATATAGCTTGATTGATTCGAATAAATTAAATTTTAGAAAATTATCACTTCCAAATGTTTCACGTGAAACATTAGAAGAGCTTGAAGACTATTCAAATTCAATAATTCTTAGAAATAAAAGTTTAAACTTAATAAGCAAAAGCACTGAAAAAATTATAAAAAACAGGCATATACAAGATAGTGCACAAACTATTGAATTTATTAATAAAAAAGACATAAATGTGTGTACAGACCTTGGCTCAGGCGCTGGCTTACCTGGTATAGTTCTAGGAATTTTACTGAAATTATTTTTTTAAACATTTTTTTTATAAATTTAAGTTAGAATATTTAAAAATTTTAAGTATATAATTTTATTTTTAGGAAAAGGTGGCAGAAAAATATTAAATGATGCACATAAGTTATGGAACTTTGACTACGAGGAAAAAAAAAGCTCAACAAATGAAAACTCAATTATAATCAAAGTTTCTAATCTAAGAAAAAAAAATGTCTAAAATAAATTTCAAACCTTTAAAATCAAAATTTATATTTGAATTAACTTTTCAAAAATCAATTTTTAAATATTCTAACTTAAATTTATAAAAAAAATGTTTAAAAAAATAATTTCAGTAATAAATCAAAAGGGAGGAGTGGGAAAGACAACTACAGTAATTAATTTAGCCGCCGGATTATCAATGAAAGGAAAAAAAATATTGGTAATTGACCTAGATCCCCAAGGAAATGCTACAACAGGACTTGGATTATCTAATAATACAAATTCAGATAAAACTATTTACAGTGTGCTTAACGGAAATAAGAAAATTTCAGAGGTTATCCAACCTACAAAGTTTGAAAATTTAAATTTAATAACTTCAAATGTTGATTTATCTGGTCTTGAGGTTGAAACGGCTGGAGATAGTCGTAGAGCCTTTAAATTAAAAGACGAATTAACCGCTATTTTAAATAATTCTGGACCATCTTATGATTATATACTCATAGACTGCCCTCCATCCTTAAGTCTTTTAACAATTATGGCATTAGTCGCCTCTGATGCTTTAATAGTTCCTCTTCAAACAGAATTTTTTGCTTTGGAGGGTTTAACACAACTTATGAAAACTATAGATAGAATAAAATCTAATTTAAACCCATCATTGGAAATCAGAGGTATTCTTCTTACAATGTTTGATAAAAGAAATAAACTTTCAGGGCAAGTTGAATTTGAAGCAAGAAATTACTTTAAAGAAAAAGTTTACACAACAGCTGTTCCAAGAAATGTAAGGTTATCCGAAGCACCGTCACATGGTATACCGGTTCTTTTATACGATAAAATTTGTCCAGGCAGTAAAGCTTACTTTAGTTTTACGGAGGAATTTTTAGAACAAGATAAACAAGTAGAAAGTGCAGCATGATAAATCCTTTTAAAAGTAAGAAAGGTTTAGGCAGAGGTTTATCTTCACTTATTGGAGATAGTGATTTAAAAACAACTAGTAATAAAGTTTCAATAAGCTCTATACTTCCAAATAAAAATCAACCAAGAAAAGTATTTGAGAAAGAATCTTTAGATGAATTAACAAACTCGATAAAAGAAAGAGGAATAATACAACCATTAATAGTTAGAAAATCGGATAATCAAGACGATAAATTTGAATTAATCGCAGGGGAAAGAAGGTGGCAGGCAGCACAATCTGCGGGACTTAACGAGGTTCCAGTTGTAATTATTTCTGCTGATAATTTAAAATCCTTAGAAATGGCAATTATCGAAAATGTTCAAAGGAAGGATTTAAATCCAGTTGAAGAAGCTAAAAGTTATAAAAATTTAATTGAGAATTTTGGATATGACCAGGATAAAGTTTCTAAATTTATTGGTAAAAGCAGAACACATGTCTCCAATTGTTTGAGAATTCTTTCTTTACCAGAAAAAATACTTAATTACATTAGTGAAGGTAAAATGAGCCAAGGACATGCCAAAATTCTAGTTGGAGTTAACAATGCAATTTTTTTAGCTGAAAAAATAATAAAAAAAGGTCTTTCAGTTAGACAAACCGAGAATCTTATTAAATTAATTAAGAATGGGCCATATCTAAAAAAATATAAAAAGGATCCCAACACACTCAATATTGAAGCAGAGTTAATGGAAAAAATTGGTATGAGAGTAAATTTAATAAATAAAAAGAATAATCAAGGAACTATATCTTTTGAGTATAAAGGCGTTGACCAACTAGACAGATTTATAAAAATTATAAAAGATAATTATTAATAATTTTTAATATAATCTGATATTAATTTTAAAGAATTTGAGGGCTGACTTTTTATCAAAAATTCTAAGTCATTTAGATTAAAAATTTTATTTTTAAGATCTAAAATGTCCCAATTATTTGCTTGTTTTTTTATAGTTTCTTTATCTTTCCAAAAGATAGGTGGTTTATAATTAGTTATTATTGAGTCTATATTAGCTTTGTCTTTTTTTTCATTTAATATTTTAAGTAATCTCTTAGATTTACTGGAAATAGCCCTCAAAATTAGAATACAGTCATCATTTGAGTAATTATTCTCATTTAAAATTTTTGAAATTTTTTTTTGATTTTTAAGTAAAAAACTGTCTGCTAACTCTGAAACACTATGATTGTCAGCTAAGTTAGTCAATTTCTTTATTATTTCAAAATTGATTTCTTTTGTTGTCTTTGAAAGATACATAATTTTATTTAATTCAACATTTAAATTTTTCCTATCACCTGATGATCTATCAATAAGTAAATCTATAGATTCTCGTGATAGCTTTATTTTATTTTCAATTAAAAATTTTTGAATAATTGGTGTTAGTGATCTTGCATCATCTTCGTAAACAGGTATTACAATTAATGATTTGTCTATTTCAAAAAGATTTCTAAGTTTAGACTTTTTTTCAAGTAGACCACAATTGATAATTATTTTAATATTACTAATTTTTCTCTTTAAAATATCTTGTATAAATTTCAAAATTTTATCTGTAGCTCTCGATATTATTATTGATTTATCTTCTTCAAAAAGAGATTTTGTAAGTAAACTGTCAATCAAGTCAGATGATTTATTATTTATCTCTTGTTCATCTATTCGGATTATTTCACCTTTAAAGTCTTTGAGTATAATATTGTTGATTAATTCCTCTTTGAACCCATCATTTGTCCCGTATAATAAAAAGTAATTATTTTTAGAAAATTCACTCCTTTGTACATCAAAAGATTTTATTATCATTTAATTAAATTTGAAATGGATAGTATCATTTCATCTGCAATATTTTTTGCAAATCCATCAACAATATCTTTTTCATATCCTGTCAATTCAAATTTATCGGAAATATTATTATATGTAATCTTTTTCTCTATGGTATTTTTATGAATACTTTTATTATTATCTATTATCTCATATTTTACACTTATTAATAATTCAAAAATTAACGGATCACCTTTTTTATCATGAGAAACAATTGTTTTCTCTTTTTTACTATTAATCTTTATGTCATAAGAATAAGAACCTTTACTTTTATTCCTAATTACATCTTGAATTTTTAAATTTATATTTTTTTCACCTGATGAAATAAACTGCCCAACCGTAAAATCAATTTTCTTTTGAAGGAGAACTGGCTCGTAAGAACAGCCAAAAACTATAAAATTGAAACAAACTAAAAATAAAATTATTTTTTTACTCATTAATTAAAATATTTATTAGACGATTTTTAACAAAAATAACCTTCTTAATCTCATTTTTTTTAAAAAATCTAGTCAATTTTTCGTTATTTTTTATTAAATTCATAAGCTTATCTTGTGAAATATTTTTTTCCGATTTTATCAAACCCTTCTTTTTTCCGTTAACTTGAATTACATAGTTAACTTCATCATCATCCATCAAATATTTTTCATAATCTGGCCAGTTAATTTTTTTAATTCCTAATGTTTTTAGACATTCGTTAGCAAAATGTGGAATCACAGGTAAGAAACATATTAAAATTTTTATATAATTTTCTTTTAAACTTATTACGCTTACTTCTTCCTTTATATATTTAACCAAGTAATTGTATGTTTCATACATATTAGCCACAATCACATTATATTGAAATTTCTCTAAATTATTTGAAATTTTAAAAATAGTTTTGTTTAAAAATTTTTCTAAGTTCTCATCTCTTTTATCATTTGAAGAATTTTTTTTAACTACGTTTAAAATTTCATTGTGCAAAATCCAGAATTTTTGAATAAATTTATATGAAGATACCATTCCTTGTTCAGACCATTGAACATCCTTTTCTGGAGGGCTATCAGACAAAATAAATAATCTCACTGAGTCAGCTCCATAATTTTCAATAATAAATTCTGGGTCAATTACGTTTTTTTTTGATTTCGACATTGACTCTGAAGGCCCTACTTTAACTTCATGATCTGGATTATTTTTTTTAACAACAATATTATTAACTTTTTCTACCTCATCCGGTCTTAACCAATTATTATTTTTATCCTTATAGGTTTCGTGACAAACCATTCCTTGTGTAAATAAGCTTTGAAAAGGTTCCTGAATATTAAAATTTTTATTTTTATAATCAATTGCTCTCATAAAAAATCGAGAATACAAAAGGTGGAGTATTGCATGCTCAACACCACCGATATACTGGTCAACAGGCATCCAATAATCTATCTCATCCTTACTAAATCCATAGTCATGGTTATTTGGTGAACAAAATCTTAAGTAATACCAGGAAGAGCATCTATTTCAATTTCTTTCCAATCGTTCAAATGGTCTAAAGGATTTCCTTTAACTTTTAAATTTATATTCTCTGGTAATTTAACTGGCAATTTTTCAATTGGAATAGGGTAGACTTTTCCTGATGTATCATATGCTACAGGTATAGGACAACCCCAGTATCTTTGTCTAGATACCCCCCAATCTTTAAGTCTATAATTAGTTTGTTTTTTTCCAATATTACGTGCCTCAAGGATTTTAATTGTTTCATTAACCGACTCATTCGGTGCATCTAAACCATTTAAAAATTCAGAATTAATCAAAGTTCCCGGTCCTGGATATGCTTCATTCGTTACTTTAAAGTTATCATTTTCATCATAAGGCTTAACAACTGTATTAATTTCTAGATTATATTTTTTGGCAAAGTCAAAATCTCTTTGATCATGAGCAGGGCATCCAAATACTGCACCAAATCCATAATCCATTAAAACAAAATTTGCAAAGTATACAGGGACCTTCTGTGTTTCATCTAACGGATTAATGGCCATTAAATTTGTTTTAAAACCAATTTTTTC
>LULK01000325.1_pt1 | contig 20797 bp, 21 predicted proteins | sample 728181 | NCBI WGS metagenome assembly LULK01 (sample SAMN03860291, study PRJNA289734) | marine metagenome | biome: seawater column; feature: ocean; material: water; isolation source: Red Sea water column Station 169 - depth 10m | place: Saudi Arabia: Red Sea | collected 2011-10-15 | depth 10 m | reverse complement strand
GGAGGTAGAAGATGCTCTAGCTTTCATTTGTTTTGGATATTTAAATCCTAAGAAACATTTAAATCCGGAAGATGTATTCAGATGTTATCAGACAGAGGAAGGAAAAAGTTTTTTGAAAGATAAGGTTGTTATTCTTCATTGCACAAGTCAATATCCTGCTCCTATCGAAGACATAAACCTTAATGCCCTAAAAACTTTGAAAAGAAAATTCGGTCTCAGAATTGGTTACTCAGACCATTCTCTTGGATTTTTAGTTTCGTCCAATGCAATTTCTCTAGGTGCAGAAGTTATTGAAAAACACATAACTTTAGATAAAAGCCTACCGGGACCTGACCACAGCGCTTCTTTAGAACCAAATGAATTCAAGGAATTTGTTGACGTAATAAGAAGAACTGAACTTTTTCTTGGAGATGGCATCAAAAAAATTACTAGTTCAGAGTTAGAAATAAAAGATGTGGCAAGAAAAAGTATTGTGGCCAATCAGCCAATAAAAAAAGGGGAGATATTTACTGAAGAGAATTTAACCATTAAAAGACCGGGTACAGGTATAACTCCAATGAAAATTTGGGATTTATATGGAATTGCAAGCCCTAAAGATTTTCTTAAAGATGAGATAATTGAAATATGATGGATAAAAATATACCTATTATTGTCCTTGGCTCAGGAGGTCACGCTAAAGTTCTTATAGAGACTTTGAGAGAAAATCAAATTCCGATTGTTGGAGTTACCAGCTTAACTTTGAATAAGAACGACGACTTTTTGGGCCTTAAAGTCATAGGTAATGATGATGACGTAAATAAATATAATCAGAGAGAGATTCTTCTTGTAAACGGTATTGGATCCTTACCCGGCAACACTAAAAGAAAGGAATTATCTGCTTTGATGAGGCAAAAAGGCTATGAGTTTTTTTCTGTTATCCATCCTCAAAGCATAATAAGCCCATCAACTGATATAAAAGACGGCGTTCAGATAATGGCTGGAACCGTGATTCAGGCAGGTTCATGTATTGGTTCAGATACTATAATCAATACAGGATCTATCATTGATCATGATTGCGTTATAGGCAACGATTGTCATGTTGGGCCCGGATCCGTCTTGAGCGGAGGAGTGACTATAGGCGATGGAACACACATTGGTACAGGATCAAATATCATTCAAAATATAAAAATTGGAAAAAATGTTATTATCGCTTCAGGCTCTTCAGTATTTAGAGATATAGATCCCGATACTAAATTTATCCAAAAGAAATAATTATGAAAGATTTTAAGGAGACCTTCATAAAGGTTGAGGCTGACGTAAGAACATCAATTGAAATAATTCATAAATCTGGGCATAGAATAGGGTTGGTCGTAGATAAGGAATCAAAATTACTTGGAACCGTCACTGATGGAGATATAAGAAGAGCCCTCCTTAATAAAATTGACATGTCTGAAAGTGTATTGAAGATAATGAATGAGAAGCCTACCTTCTCTTCAAAAAGAGAAACCTCAGAAGAAAAAATTAAAATAATGCAGGATAGAGATATCTTGCACATACCTATACTTGATAGCGACGGCTCAGTAATTGGCCTGGACTCTATCCATGATTTACTTAAGAAACCCACATTCAATAATCCAGTAGTAATAATGGCAGGCGGTTTTGGTAAAAGACTTATGCCATTGACAGAGGATACACCAAAACCACTATTAAAGATTGGGACAAAACCTATTCTCGAAAGAATCATAAATAATTTCGCAGAACTTGGATTTAGAAACTTTTATATTTCACTCCACTATAAAGCTGACATGATAAAAGATTATTTTGGTAACGGCAGTGACCATAATGTTTCCATTAATTACTTAGAAGAGAAAGAGCCAATGGGAACTGCTGGCTGTTTGTCGTTGTTGCCTGAAAATCTGTTAGACCTACCTATTATTCTGATGAACGGCGATTTAATTACTGATTTAAATTTTGTAAGCCTTTTAGAGAATCATAATCATTCAGGATCTGAGGCAACTATTTGTGTTGCCGAATATGATTTTCAAGTTCCATATGGCGTATTAGAGGTCGATGAAAACGAGGTGAAATCTATTGCCGAAAAGCCAGTTCATAAGTTTTTCGTCAATGCAGGTATCTACGTTTTAAATAAATCAATTCTTTCCAATATAGAAAAGAATAAATTCACTGATATGCCCGATGTTTTATCTAAAAAGATTTCAAATAAGGAATCAATCAATACTTTTCCTATTTTTGAAAAGTGGATAGATATAGGAAGGATTTCTGACTTTAACAAAGCTAATGAACAAGTCCAAGGATCATAAAATAAATACCCTCTTGGTTGTTGGGTTGGGCAGTATAGGTTTAAAGCACATAAAAACGGCTAAATCTTTAAGAGAGGAAATCGAGATCGTGGCTTTGACCTCAAGGCCATTTGATTTCAAAGACAATCCCTTAATTTCGTATTACGTTGATAATCTTGATGAGGCATTAAAATTTTCTCCAGATGCGGCAATTATTTCTAATCCTGCTTCATCTCATGTTGAATTTGCAACACCATTGGCGTTGAATTCTGTGCCTATGCTTATAGAGAAACCTATTTCTGATAGCTTGGCCAAAGTAGATGAATTGAAGCATGCCTTACGGTCGATTGATAATTTTGTTCTAGTTGGTTATAACTTACGATTCTTGAACTCACTTAAGCTTTTTCGTGATTTGATTCATAGTAAAGAGGTCGGTAAGGTTCTATCGGTAAGAGCTACAGTAGGACAAGATCTCAGGACATGGAGGAAAGATAGGGACTACCGAGAGGCAGTTTCTTCGAAAAGCTCGCTTGGAGGAGGGGTATTGCTCGAGTTAAGTCATGAAATTGACTACTTGGCCTGGATCTTTGGCAAAATACATTCGGTTGCGGGTTACTTCGATAAGGTAAGTGATCTTGAAATAGATGTTGAAGATATCTCCCATTTGCTAATTAAATTTAATAACTCTTTTTATTCAGAAAATCTCATTGCAAATTTATCTTTGGACTTCCTTAGAAAAGATATAACTAGATGTTGCACTGCAATAGGCGAAACAGGCACTCTTCGTTGGGATGGGATAAATTGCACCGTAAAAATTTATAAAGAAGGTGAGTGGCATGATCTTTTTGAAGAAGATGAAAAAGTTGATTCTTCTTATGAAAATGAGTTGCGGCATTTCTTTGATTGTGTCGAGAATTCGAGCGAGCCTATTGCAGACTTAGATAGCTCTGTAGATGTTCTGAGGGTTATTGAAGGCATCAAACTCTCTTCAAACAAAAATAATTTTGTAGAAATATTTAAATAAAATGAAGACTTATGCATTTATATTTGCTCGAGGAGGCTCAAAAGGATTGCCCGGCAAAAATATAAAGAATCTCAATGGAAAGCCGCTGCTTGCTTACTCCATAGAAATGGCAAAGTCAGTCGAAGCCATTGAAGAGGTCTTTGTCTCTAGCGATGACGATGATATAAAAGCAGTTGCACTTAAATATAAAGCAAAAGTAATTTCACGGCCTAAAAATCTAGCAACCGATAATTCGCCAGAAATTGATTCTTGGAGACATGCCATAAAATTCTTGAAACAATCAGGAAATTCATTTGATAGATTTATTTCTCTTCCTACAACAGCACCATTACGGAGTAAAATTGACATAGAAAACGCACTTCAAGCATTTACAGATTCTTCTGATGTTGTTGTTACCATTACCGAATCTGCTAGAAATCCTTTCTTCAATCTCATGAGATATAACGAGGAGGGCTATCTTGAAACCTTCGCTGGGAAGAATTCAATACAAAGAAGGCAAGATGCCCCAGAATGTTTTGATTTAACTACAGTAGCTTATGTATCTTCACCAGACTACATACTCCATACTTCTAATTTGCTGGACGGAAAGGTGAGTGCTGTTAACATACCTTTCGAAAGAGCCATAGATATAGATAATGAAACAGATTTTTTTATTGCTGAAGCATTATTAAGAAGACAGATAAATGACGAAAAATAAGGTGGTATTAATTACTGGTGGTGCAGGCCGAATTGGATCTTCTTTATGTAGGGCAATTTTAGAATCAGGCGGGAGAGTAATCATCTCAGACAAAGATTCATCAAGAGGAAAGGCCCTCGAAGAGGAACTTTCTACCTCAGAGGCAGTTTTTCTGGAGTCTGATACTACAAACATACAATCCATAGACGCTTTAATCTCAAAATCAGAGGAAATCTTCAATGAACCTATTAATTGCTCAGTTCATTGTGCTTATCCAACCTCATCTGGATGGGGCTCTAGTTTTGAAAAACTAAAACCTGAAAACTTAAAGGAAGACTTATATTCCCAGCTTGGTGGGGCGATAATCTTCTCACAAAGGATAATTGATTATTTTTTAAAGCATGGAGGTGGAAACTTAGTACACATATCCTCAATTCAAGGAGTTACTACCCCAAAATTTGATCAATATGAAGGAACTCAAATGAATTCTCCCATAGAATATTCTGCCATAAAATCTGGTGTTATCGCAGTCACAAAGTACTTGGCCAAATATTATAAAAATCAAAATATAAGGGTGAACTGTTTAAGCCCTGGAGGAATTCAAAATTGTCAACCCGAGATTTTTCTTAAGAACTATGCCAAAAATTGTAATTCAAAAGGTATGCTGGATTCTGATGATTTGGTAGGGGCTCTAATATTTCTGCTTTCTGATTCATCCCAATTTGTAAATGGCCAAAATATCATAGTTGATGATGGATGGTCGCTTTAATTTAAACGACTAAAATCGCTAAGAATGTCCGAAAAAAAAATTTCATTAATAGGTCTTGGTGAAATTGGTAGTCGACACCTCCAAGCACTAACGAAGGGTCTCGATAGTTACGAACTTCATTGTGTAGATCCTTCACAAGCTTCAATAGAATTCTCAAAGTCTAGATTGCCCTCTATTAGCCCGAATCATGAATCACGTTTGAATTTTTATACCGAAATTGATTCTTTGCCTGCACATTTGGACTTAGCAATAATTGCTACCAGCTCAAATGTTAGGCTCGGCGTATTAGAGCAATTATCAAAAACTAAATTTATTAAGAATCTCATACTTGAAAAAGTTCTTTTTCAAAAGCTAAGCCATTTGAAAAAAGCAGAGAGAATTTTAAATGATCATAAGATTTCTGCTTGGGTAAACTGTCCAAGAAGGCAGTGGCCAATTTACCAAGAAGTTAGACAGCTGTTACTTGAGAAAAAAGGCATCAAATTCTATTTGAGTGGGCAAAATTGGGGGCTAGCATGTAATTCAAAAAAATTTTAGAAAGTAAAAGACAAGGATTCGTAGAGTTTACTGGTACAATTCATGCTTCTTTTAGTAATCATAATAAGATGTCTTTAACATCAACTCAAACACGACAAGACCTGCTTGTTGAGATAGAGTCAGAGCGATTGAAAATCAAAATAAATGAATCTACAGGAGATCTAGAAGTGATCTCCGATGGAAATAACTTTTCCAAGAATTTTCTATTGCCTTACCAGAGTGACCTCACAAATTTATACGTTGATCAAATTCTTGAATCACAAGAAGTCTCATTGCCAGATTATAGTTACTCGTCATCCCAACATTTAGTTATGCTTACAGCATTCATTGATCATTTATCTACTATAAACAAGCGAAACATTGAACACTGCCCAATCACATAATAGTCCTGAGATCTTACTTGTAGGAGCCGGAAAAATGGCACAAGATTATTATCAGGTGCTAAAAGATTTAAATACAGAAGTTACCGTTTTTTGTAGAACGGCTAAATCAGCTAGAAATTTCGAGAAAAATACTGGCCATAAAGCTCTATATGGAGATCTAGTTGAGGTTTTTGAAGAAAATACATATGCAAAAGCAATTGTGGCTGTTGATATCGAAAACTTATATCCAGTTACTAGAATTCTTCTGCAATTGCAGGTTAAAGCATTGCTTGTTGAAAAACCTGCTGGAATGGATCAGAATCAAATTAAAACACTTGCCCAAGAAACTAGATCGGCAAAAGCAAAACTCTTCGTAGGCTATAACAGGAGATTTTTTACTTCGGTCATTAAGTCTCAAGAACTGATAAAAAAAGATGGAGGAGTTGTTTCTTTCTCATTTGAGTTTACAGAATGGTCTAACAAAATAGGTGAGCTCAAATATTCAGATAAGGTAATGAATAGTTGGTTTTTATGTAACTCTTCTCATGTAGTAGATCTAGCTTTTTATCTTTGCGGAAATCCGATTGAGATATCACCAAGGATTTCTGGAAAGAATAAACTTTCATGGCATCCATCGGGTTCGATATTTTATGGATCAGGCTTAACAGATACCGATGCACTTTTTAATTATCAAGCTAACTGGACCGGTCCTGGAAGATGGGGAATTGAAGTTATAACACCTAAACGCAAGTTGATACTCAAACCGCTAGAAGAATTGCACGTTCTTAAAATGGATAGTTTGATATCAGAAAAGATTGATTTAAATGATGAAGTTGATGCCAGTCACAAACCGGGTTTATTCCTTCAAACGAAGTCTTTCATTGAAGCTCATGAATCAAGATTATGCTCCATTTTTGATCAAGAAAGATCCATTGAGTATTTCAATTTAATATCGGGATATAAATAAGGTTGAGGTAAGAAATTGACAGTAGCATTTAGAGTCATACCAAAATTGGATATAAAAGGTCCAAACCTAGTTAAAGGAGTTCACTTGGAGGGCCTTAGGGTCTTAGGCAAGCCTGAGGATTTTGCAAGATATTATTACTCTCAAGGAGCTGATGAGTTAATTTTCCAAGATGTTGTGGCAAGCTTATACGGAAGAAATAGTCTTACAGAAATCATTTCTAAAACGGCTAAAGAAATATTTATTCCACTGACTGTTGGAGGAGGTATTAAGACTGTTGGGGACATTTCCACCATTCTTAGATCTGGTGCTGATAAAGTGTCAATAAATACTGAGGCCATCAACAATCCCGGGCTCATTTCTGAGGCTTCAAAGATATTTGGATCATCTACAATCGTTATAAGTATAGAAGTAATTAAGCAGGACAATGGAGAATATTTTGCTTTTACTGATAACGGTCGGAATGAAACTGGAAAAAGTGTAATTGAGTGGGCTAAAGAAGTTCAAGATCTTGGAGCTGGAGAAATACTTTTGACAAATGTTGACAATGAAGGCACTGGAAAAGGTATAAATTGCGAGCTTGTTGAAAAAATTATCTCCAATGTAACAATACCGGTAATTGCTCATGGAGGGATAGGATCCAAAGAAGATTTTCTTGAATGCATGGATATTGAGAATCTGAGTGGCGTTTCAGGAGCCTCGATATTTCATTATGACTTTATAAAAACCAATAGAAAATTAGATGGATACGATGATGAAGGAAATACAGAGTTCCTCAAAAGTCAAAAAGCTTCATCATCAATTGATTCAATAGGCATCCATGATCTCAAACACTTTTTAATGCATAATAAATCTAACCTGAGAGACTTGAGATGAAGACTGATCAAGGAATTGCAATAATTGACTATAAGATGAGTAATCTTTTTTCAATTAAAAATGCACTAGATAACCTGGGTATTGAGGCATTTATTACATCAGATTCGGAAGAAATCTTAAATAGCAAAGGTGCAATTCTTCCCGGAGTAGGTTCTTATCCTGAAGCAATGGGCAATCTTTATGACATGAATTTAATTTCTACGATCAAAGACTTTGTCGACTTGAATAAACCTTTTATGGGGATTTGCCTTGGACTACAACTCTTATTTGAAAAAAGTGAAGAATTTGGAAACTCAAAGGGCCTTGGAATCATCAATGGATCGGTAAAATTATTCTCTGATTTGAAAGAGATTAGAACAGTTCCCCATGTCGGATGGAATCAAGCTCTCTTGAATGAAGGATGTAATTCTGCAAACCATTCAAAAATAATTGAGGATAAGGATTATTTTTATTTTGTGCATTCATTATATGTTTCACCCGAAGATGAGGAAATTATTAAAAGTTATACGTATCATGATGGATTTAAATTTTGTTCATCTATAATGTACAAAAATATTTTTGCTTCCCAATTCCATCCTGAAAAAAGTGGACCTGCGGGGTTGCACTTATTATCTAAATTTTTTGGTAATGTTTAAATTATGAGCTTTAAAAGATCAGGCTTGGAGAGACAAGTTCTAGAAATTCCTAAGGAAGTAAAGTGGTGCAAGAGATGTGTCGTCTCTAATCAAAGACCTAGGATAATATTCAATGAAGATGGCATTTGCAGTGGTTGCATAAATACTGACTATAAGAATAATTTGGTTGACTGGAATGAAAGAGAAGAAGAACTTAAAGCATTACTCGATCAACACAGAAGTTCAGATGGTAGCTGGGATGTTATTGTGCCAAGTAGCGGAGGAAAGGATTCAGGATATGTCGCTCACCAGCTTAGGTATGAATACAATATGAATCCATTGACTGTGACTTGGGCGCCTTTATCTTATACTGATATCGGAAGAAAAAATCTACAATCGAGCATAGATTGCGGTCTATCAAATCTGCTTTGCACTCCAAATGGAAAGTTCCAAAGAAAATTAGCAAGACTTTGTTTTGAAGAATTAGGAGATGCCTTCCACGTTTTTGTTCTTGGACAGGTAAGCTATCCTTTTCACATCGCTTCAAAATTAGGAGTCAAACTTGTCTTTTATGGGGAGAATGGAGAAGCGGAGTATGCCGGTGATCCAGATTTTGCAGACAAACCTTACAAACCCTCCAGCGAATTTTTAAAACAACACTTCAAGGGCGTAAGCTTTAGAGAATTATTAGATTTTGGTTTAGAAAACAAAGATTACCTTTCCTCTGACGACTATGCAGAATCAGATCTTATATTTTATGAACCACCTAGCGAGGAGGAATTAAACAGGAGTGGAATACTTGGTAAGCATTTTTTTTCTTATTACAAAAAATGGACACCACAAGAAAATTATTATTATGTTGTAGAGAATTGTGGTTTTGAACCTAACCCGCTAAGAACTGAAGGTACTTATTCTAAATACGCTAGTTTGGATGATAAGATGGATGGCTTCCATTACTATCTTAGATTTATAAAGTTTGGTCTAGGTAGATGTATGGAAGATGCTTCCCATGAGATTAGAGATGGTCATCTAACAAGAGAGGAGGCCATAGCTTTGATGGGAAGGTATGAAGGAGAGTTTCCCGAAAAATATTTTCCCGAATTCTTGGAATATCTTGATATAACTGAAGACCACTTTTGGGATGTTGTGGACAGCTGGAGAGCCGAGCATTTGTGGGAGAAGAAAAATAATGAATGGGTCTTCAAAACTCCTATCAAATAATTCAATGTCCTTTGAAGAAAGTTCTAAGAGAACGATATCCAGAGAAAAACACCTCTCAGATTCAATAGTTATTGTTGATGGCTTTCCAGGTTGCGGTAAGACTCTTTTTGGCCCTATTATTTCTTCCTTCTCACGTGTAGAGATTATGCAGTATATATTTGAAATTGAATTCATATGCCGTATTTCCTACTTAGATCAAATGGAGAAATCTGCTGCTAGCAGCATGATAAGCATGTTAACCGACTTTAAGTTGTATCAAACAATGATGGGGAGAGATACTAATTTTAGATACGAAGACCTTTCTGGAGTCTTTAAAAACCCCTTCCCATTAAGATATTTTAAAAGGATATTTTCTGAAGGTGATATTAAAGTGCCAGAAAAGATTCAGGGTGAAAGACCAATACTTAACTTTGTGGCACATGACTTATTATCTTATTCAGAGCCTCTCCTAGCTGCACTCGGAGATAGACTCACTTTTATTGAAGTAGTTCGCCACCCTTTGTACATGGTGATTCAGCAAACCCTAAACATGGAAAGGCTCTATGCTAAATCAGATCCAAGAGATATTCAGATTTACTATAAGTATAATAAAAAAGAGTTACCCTACTTTTGTCTCGGGGGGGAAGATGACTTCCTTAAATCTAATAATGTAGAAAAAGCGATTCTTTCCATAAGTCATGCAACTAGAGCTAATGATTTGTTGAAGGAGAGACTTAAATCAGAGCAAGCAAACTCCAACCTGCTTACTATACCTTTCGAAGAATTCGTACTTTCTCCTGAACCCTTCATATCTAATATAACAAACCTTCTGGGAACAGAAACAACTGGCAAAACAAACAAAGTACTTAAGAATCAAAATGTACCCAGAAAAAAAGCTTCCGAGGGCATCCCATTGGAAATATATAAGCGCTGTGGCTGGGAGCCATCTGAAAAAAATCTCTCAGAAAGAGAAGAATTAGATAAAAGAAGAGAGTGGATTAGGGAAATGGGAGCAAGCAAAGATGCCTTAGCCATTATCGACCTCTTATCAGAAAATTACGAAAGGCACTATAATTATTCCCCTTGATAGAAAAAATATTATGAATTCCAAAGTCATTCGTAGAGCACTCGTAACTGGTTCCACAAGAGGAATAGGTCTAGCCATAGTTGAAAATCTTTTAGATCAAGGTTTTGAGGTATTATCAACTGGTACGCAAAAAAGCCCTAAAATTCCTAAAGGGTCTGAGTATCATCAAGTAGATTTCACTGATAAAGATTCATTAAACAAATTTTTGTCGTATTTAGATACGACTAATTTCGATATCTTAATTAACAATGCTGGTATTAATGAAATTGATAAATTCACAGAAATACCAGAGGATCACTTCAACCGTATTTTGGAAGTTAATCTCATTGCTCCTTTTTTAATTTCCCAAAAAGTTGTAAAGAAAATGAAAGAGTCAAATTGGGGCAGAATAATTAACGTTACTTCAATTTTTAGTAAAGTCTCTAAGGAGTCAAGAGCCTCCTACTCTGCATCCAAATTTGGTTTGGATGGTCTAACTGCAGCTATGTCTGCCGAACTTAGTAGTTTTAATATATTAGTCAATTCTGTCTCTCCTGGCTTTATTGAAACTGATCTTACACATAGAATACTTGGTAAAACGGGCATTGAGGAAATTCGAAAGACTATTCCCATTGGAAGATTGGGTTCAGTAAAAGAGATTGCTTCGTTTATTTCTTGGTTAGCTAGCGATGAAAATACATATATTTCTGGACAAAATTTAGTAATCGATGGAGGATTCACTCGTGTCTAAGGCGATAACCATAAATTCTCACAAGGGAACCTATGAAGTCAATTTCACACAAGATTGGAACCAGAGTATTAACAATTACGATCTTGAATCTTCTTTTTTCATAATAGATAGCTGCATAGCAAAATTATATGAAAAGTCTCTAAAAGAAATATTCAAAAATAAGTACTACCTGATTGAGGCTAATGAAAAGAATAAATCTCTTGAGAAGTTCCCAGGATATATTGACGATCTTATAAACTTAGGTCTTAAGAGAGGCAATAAACTTATCGCTATTGGCGGAGGCATTACTCAAGACATTACTTGTTTTTTGGCCTCAACGATGTTCAGAGGTTTAGATTGGGATTTTTTTCCTACAACATTACTAGCTCAATCAGACTCATGCATAGGTTCTAAGTCATCCATAAATTCGGGAAATATCAAAAATATCTTAGGTACTTTTACTCCTCCCAAGAAAATAATCCTCGATGTTAGTTTTCTAAAAACATTAGAAGAAAAAGATATTTACTCAGGGATTGGCGAAATGATTAAAGTTCATGCCATTAACTCACCCGAAAGCTTTGATCAAATAAACCAATCTTATGACAAAATCCTCGAAGATCCTGAGAGTATGGTGCAATTTATTCGTGCTTCATTGCTTTTCAAAAAAAGATTAATTGAGCTTGATGAATTCGATGTTGGCCCGAGAAATGTTATGAATTATGGTCATAGTTTTGGCCACGCCATCGAAACTGCCACAAATTATGGAATTCCTCATGGAATCGCGGTAACAATAGGAATGGATATGGCAAATTTTGTAGCTTCTAAATTGGGCGTCACTTCACTATCAAATTTTGAAAGAATGCATGCTTTATTAGACAAAAATTGCTCTACTTACAGGAAGACGAAAATAGATCCTAATAGGTTATTAGAAGCACTTGCAAAAGATAAAAAAAATACAGCATCCCAACTGAGACTTATTCTCCCAAACTCAAAGGGAGAAATATCTATAGGTCTATATGAGAAATCTAATGAACTAAATCAAGCAGTCGAAGAATACTGTAGATTTCATCATACTTAAAGCCTCAAGCTATCGAAGATGGAAATAATTAAAATTGGTATCGTTGGTTATGGGAAAATGGGAAAGATAAGAGAGAAGTCAATTAATGCTTCTTCTGGTGCCATTGTCAGTTCAATTTACGAAAAAAATGAAGATCTTTTAGAAGACAAAACTATTTTTTGTAAGTCTTTTGACGAGTTAATAAATTCAGATGTAGATGCTGTAATAATATCAACATATGTAAACTCTGCTGCCAAATATGTTTTGAAAGCCTTGGAAAAAAGAAAGCATGTTTTTTGCGAAAAACCCCCTGCAATGAATTCTGAGGAGCTTGCACCCATAAAGCAATTCCAAAAGGAAAATAGTTTGGTTCTAAAGTATGGCTTCAACCATAGATATCATTACTCAGCGATGGATGCTCAAGACATTATAGAAAAAGGTGAAATGGGAAAACTCTTATGGATGAGAGGTGTGTACGGAAAGGCAGGCAGTTTAGACTTCAAAGAGAACTGGAGAAGTTATAAGAAATATTCTGGAGGTGGAATTCTAATGGACCAAGGAATTCACATGCTCGACTTATTTAGATATTTTTCTCGTGATGAATTCAAATGTATAGCAAGCCATGTTGATACAATGTATTGGGATATAGAAAGTGAAGATAATGCTTTTGTCTTGCTTCAATCTGATTCCGGTATAATTGCCTCCCTTCATTCAACTGCCAACCAATGGAGACATAAGTTTTTACTTGAAATGACTTTTGAAAATGGCTACATAAACCTAGATGGCATTTTATCTGAAACAGGCAGTTATGCTCCTGAAACTTTGATAGTCGGTAAGAAAGACAGTGAGAATATTTCTAGATCGATGGGAAAGCCGCAAGAAAATATTTCATTTTATGAAAACGATGATTCTTGGGCCCTTGAATTGGAAGAGTTTTTGTCTTCTATTCGTGGTGGAAAACAAATAAAACATGGAACACTCGAAGATGCATACAATATAATGACTTTGATAGAAGATATATATAGCAATTAGATTTGAGAAATTCATATGAAGATAGTTGGAATGATTCCTGCGAGGATGGGTTCGCAGAGGGTAAAAAAAAAGAATGTAAGACTAATAAACGGTAGGCCTCTTATAGATTATGCTTTGGAGTCAGTCTATAAGTCAGATATTTTTGACGAAGTTTACATTAACTCAGAGGATGAGATCTTTACAGATCTTGCAAATAATTACAGCTTTAATTTTTACAAAAGGTCAGAGGAATTTTCTTCAAATACCTCTACTAATGATGAATTTGCACAAGACTTCTTGCTTAATATTGAATGCGACATTTTGGTACAGATTCTACCCACATCACCTTTCTTAACTGAAACCGACATTAAAGAATTTACAAACTTTATGGTCAACGAAGATTTAGACACATTAATTTCAGTCGAAAACAAACAAATCGCAAGCGTTTTTGAAGGAAAGCCAGTTAATTTTGAAATTTCAAAACCAAATCCACCTTCTCAAACCATGATACCTGTTCAGGCTTATGCAACTGCGTTGATGGGCTGGAAAAAGAAAAAATTCCTAAAAAATATGCAAGAACTTGGATCTGCTTATCACGGAGGTTCAGGAAAAACAGGGTATTTTGAATTAAAGGGCTTGTCCACTATCGATATAGATAATGAGAGTGACTTTCAAATGGCTGAGACAATTATGCTATCTATTGCAAATAAAAAAGATCAAAAGCCCAAATACTATGAAGGTGGTAAGGTCCATAGTGAAGTGGATGTGCCTTCTATTTTAAAAAGGGATGGAGTTGCCAATAATGATTTGTTTGATGTAAATAATGAGCAAGTATCCATTTATTCAATTCTTAAAGATCAACCTAAAGATCAATCCTGGAGCAAAAGAGTTGTAGACAGTGATAGTAATTCAATGACAATTATTTGCCAACTTCCTGGAGAGGGTAACAGGAGGCATTATCATCCTGATTGGAATGAATGGTGGTATATTTATGAAGGTGAATGGGAATGGGAGATTGAGGGAGAGAAGAAAGTCGTTAAGGAGGGTGATATTGTCTTTATGGAGAAAAATAGAGTTCACAAAATAACTGCATCAGGATCTAAACGAGCTATTCGCTTTGCCGTGAGCAGGTCAGATGTAGCCCACGTATTTATTTAAATGAACAGTGTTTTAATTATTGGCGGAACCTCAGGCCTTGGTTATTCAACTGGTTTAAATCTAGCAGAAAGAGGTTATAAAGTTACCCTCGCAGGTAGAAGTAGACCAAAAAAACTAGGTAAAGCATCTTATAAATTCATCGATGTAACAGATGAGCTTTCTATAAAAGATTTTTTTTCATCTGGAGAAGTAGAACCAATCAATTCAATAATTTACTCAGCGGGAGTTTCAGCACAGAGAAGACCCATAAACCAATTTGCCCAACAGAGTTATAATAACGTCCTTGATGTTAACTTGCTTGGTGCATTACTCGTCTTTAAATATGCTCACAAATATCTTAAAAAAACTAAAGGGAGAGTCTTAGTAATAAACTCAGTTGCGGCTAGATCTTATAGTAAATACTCTGGCATAGAATATTCAATTTCAAAAAGTGGACTTTCGGGAGCAGTAAGGCACCTTGCAGTAGAGTGGTCTGAAGATGGTATTCTTATAAATAGCATTTTTCCAAGTATGATGGATACACCAATGTTGAGAAAAGCACTTTCTAAAAAACATATAGAGGGTATAGCTCAAGACATACCTTTACGAAGAATTGCAAATTCTGATGATATGCTGGGCATAATAGAGTTTTTAATCAGTACCCAAAATACTTATTTGACAGGAGCTGGAATAGATATTAACGGGGGACAGCACCTTACAGGATGACGCTAGTATGAGTTTTATTATAGGAGCATATGCTTCTGCTCCATCACTATTTTCAAATGATCAAACCCAAGAAGAGATTTTCTATGAACTACTTAAGGAAAGAGTAAAGAGTATAAAGGGTTTAGAGATTCCATTTAATGGTGAAAATATCCATAATTTTGGTGATGATTTTTTAATACAAATACTAGATGACCAATGGTCAAATGTTATTACAGCGGTTCCAGCATCTTTTATGAATCTTAAAAAAAACAAACACTTTGGCTTGGCTTCAGACAATCATGAGGGTCGAGATTTAGCTTTGTCATGTCACAAGAAGCTCAACAACATTGTTAGAGAAATTAATGATAAAAAGGGTAAATCCTGCATTTCTCACATTCAACTTTGCTCCTCTCCCTCTTTTCCAAAAAAAGATGTTAAATCCTCTGAAGACTCTTTATTGTCTTCGATAGAGAATATTATGACTTGGGATTGGGATGGAGCTAATTTAGTCATAGAGCATTGCGATTCACACGGTGCTGATGGTTTATATCAAAAAGGATTTATGCCAATTGAAGCCGAATTGAGAGTAGTAGATTATTTCCAGAAATCTGGCTTAGGGATGGTACTAAATTGGGGTAGATCTGTCTTAGAAGGACAGAGCACACAAACAATATTAGATCATATTGATTTGTGCCAACAAAAGGAATGTTTGAAGGGATTTATTTTTTCTGGAACCTCAAAGATTGATCCTTTATATGGATCTTGGGAAGATCAACATATGCCATTTTTTCGAGAAGTTTCCAAAATAAACGGTTTAGAAAATTCTTTATTGAATGAAAAAAATACAAACTTGACGTTGGATAGACTAAATAACAAAGCTCTTTCATATTTAGGATTTAAATTACAGCTTCTGCCTCAAGAGGAAGCTTCTGTGGAGGATCGAGTTGAGATAAATTTTGATGCTCAAGAAATCTTACAAAATAGAAATTAGTTTTCGAAAGTAATATGTTGATCTTTAAGACTTTCTCATTTTTCTCAATACTTTGGTTGCTAAGTCCAAGTGGAAGGATTGCATTATCTTCTTATGAAAAAGTTTATTTTGTTGAAATCTCAAATTTTGCAAGATTTTTGATTACAAACAAATACGTCTTTGCTCATATTAAAATTGACAGACTTGAATTTTCTCTAATTGATATAAAAGATCACCTTGGCGAACTTGAGCGTTTGAAACTCACCAGAAAACATCTATTTGAATTTGAGCAATTAATTTCATCTAGTCAATCGCATCGGCAGTTAGTTAATGAAACTTTCTCAGACTTACAAAAGCAAAGTCATATTGTTGAATATTTGAAAAAGTCTTTAATTCACTCAGAAATTATGGTCGAGGGTGTTTGGAGAAACGTATTTTTGATCTTAGTAGCTCAGTCCCTTGCAAAAAAATTTAATCTCAGCAAGGTCGGTTTCGCTATGTCAGATGAACCTTGGAAATCTGCTTACCGAAAGTTTTCTAATATGCGAAATGTAAAAGTTTTTTTTATTAAGGAATTTTCTTTTTCACTACCAAACTTACATAACTTAATTAGAAAGTCTCCCATGATACATTTTTTGCTAAAAGGCATTAAATATAGAGAAGGTTTCTTTGATAAGAATGATCATTTTGAAGCAAACCTCTATCTGGAGGGAAGAGGAGATATAGTTTTTGACAAGGATGGTTCGCATACTGATTTTTTTTGGTTGATGGAATCGAGTTTTCCAGCTCAAAATATAGTCTATCAGTATGAGACGCCGGAAGAAAAAGATGTCTTATTAAAAAACGGTATTAAAGCAAAAAAAATTACTCCAAGTGTCAGAGATTCACTATCTTTTCCAACAAGATATTTTCCTAGATTTAGTCTCAGGTTTTATCTAGAGTACAGTCTAATAAAAAACTTACTAAACTTTTATTTCTCCAACTTGATGACAATTAAATCTTTTTTTAAAAAAGAGAATATTAAGATTTATTTAACTTGGAATAAATTTGATGCAGACCATATTCTTAAGAAAGAAGCTGTAAATAGTCTTGGAGGAGTTTCAGCTGTTTGGCAAATTGCTACTGATGGTGCTCCTCTTATCGATAGTCGAACTTATAGTGACATAATCTTCACTTATTCAAAGTTTTCAGCAGGTTTAGAAACAAGTATTGAAAGCAAATTCAAATGTATTGTTATTACTGGCTGCGTAAAGGATTATAAGACTCCTCTGCTTATGGACAAGGCTCAGGTAATAAGAGATAGATTAAATTTCAATGGAGCTGAAAACATTGTCTGCGTTTACGACGAAAACTCTCATACTGATCATAGGTGGCACACTGGTCATGAGTTACAAAGGGAAAATTATAAATTGATTCTTCAAGAACTACTTAAGAATAAAAGATTGGGTGTGATATTTAAGCCAAAAACAGCATATACACTGAGAGAAAGGCTCGGAGAAGTTAATCAATTACTTCAAGATGCAGAAGAAACTGGAAGGTGTTTAGTCATGGAAAATGTTTCTAGGACTACAACTATTACTTCACCAATAATTGCTGCAATGGCTGCTGATTTATGTATTCATAGTCATTTATGTGCTGGTACAGCAGCATTTGAAGCTTACTTAGCAGGTACCCCAACTTTTTTAATAGATCGGGAAGGTTTTCCTGAGAGCAAGTATTACGAACTTCCAGATGGAAAAGTCATATTTAACGATTGGCCAAAAACTATTGCTGCTATGAATGAATTCTTTGAGTCTGGTCCATGCGGCGACTTAGGAGATTGGAAAGATTTCATAAACGAGCTTGATCCCTACAGAGATGGCCTTGGAGCTAAGCGTATGGGGTTTTTCTTGGACAAGCTTAGGGCTGAGTTATCTAAAACAAGATGCAAAGATGAAGCTATAAATTTTGCAGCACAGGCTTATAAAGCCAACTGGGGAGATGACAAAATAATTTTTGAGACATTGAATTAGTTTCGCAATTTGCCATGTTAAATTCGAATTCAAATATAGCTGTTTCCTCAAGAAGCTTTTGTCGGTCAGTCGAACTCAGAACACGCTTAGATAATATGTTTAGTAATGTTAAATACAATGATCAATTAGAACACTTCAATGAAGAAAGTTTGATAAAGTTTTTTTCAGACGCAGAAGCAGTAATAGTGAGTGAAGATAAAATTTCTAAAAATGTCATTGATGCTTTACCTAATTTAAAGATATTGGCTAAGTTTGGTGTCGGCTTGGATTCTATAGACATAGAATATTTGAAAGAAAAAAATATTATTTTGGGATGGAGCCCTGGTATAAATGCAGAAGCAGTTGCCCAATTATCTCTCTCCTACATAATACTAATGCTCAGAGAAGCCTACCCCTTAAACAGAAGGTTGATCAACAATGAGTGGGCTAAAGTTAAAGAAAGTAGAGACATGTCAGGGCTCACTATAGGAATAGTTGGATATGGTAATGTAGGAAAAAAACTAGCTTCATATTTAAAAATTTTTGATACAGAGATCATAGCTTATGATCCATTTCTTCAACAAGATCAAACACTATCAGAAGGAATAAAGTTAGTTTCTTTCGACGAAATCTTAAACTATTCTGATGCTTTATCATTGCATGTACCTCTTAATAAAGATACAAAAAATCTTTTTGGAAAGAAGGAATTAAACAAAATGAAAAAGGGAAGTGTGTTAGTAAATCTTTCCAGAGGAGGAGTTGTGAAAGAATCTGCCTTGCTCGAGTCCTTGGAAAGCGGCCATTTGTCAGGAGCTGCATCTGATGTATTCGAGCATGAACCTGAAAATACAAATATATTTCACTCAAAGCTTTTAAAAAATCCTAACTTTTTTTCTACTCCTCATATTGCAGGTACAACTAATCAAACAATTCAATTATTAGGGGAAAATGCAATAAAATCCCTAACTGATCATTATCAAAGATAGACATGTTAAATATATTAGATTGCACATTAAGGGACGGTGGTTACTACAATAATTGGAATTTTGATTCTGATTTAGTTGATGGATATCTAAGGGCCATGGAAGAGTGTTCTGTATCATATGTTGAACTAGGCTTTAGATTTAATTCTTCAGATGAATCATTTGGGCCATTTGGCAGTACAACCGAAGATTTTCTCAATTCTTTGGATCTACCTTCATCTCTTAAGTATGCACTTATGATTAACGGCAAAGAATTTTTAGAATCTAATGAAGAGGCGCTCACAAAGTTAGTGAACAAAACTTTCGTACCTGCAGACAGGTCGAAAATAACTCTTGTAAGAGTTGCAATAAATTTTGGCATGGCATTAGAAACTAAGTTGCTAATCAAAAGTTTAAAAGAATTAGGTTACAAGGTAGGTTTAAATTTGATGCAATCAAGCGGTAAATCTGAATCTGATTACATAAAAATCTCTAAAGAAATTCAACAATGGAATTTAGTAGATATTCTCTATTTTGCCGACTCTTTTGGAAATATGGATGCTGATGAAGTCAGTTTTATAGTTGATTCTTTAAAGCTAGGTTGGAAAGGAGATATAGGTTTTCATTCTCATAACAACAAAGGTTATGCATTAGGTAACTCAATGCGTGCAATTGAGAAAGGAATAACATATTGTGATTGCACTGTTACAGGCATGGGAAGAGGGGCAGGAAATGTTACAACTGAAAGCTTGCTTATGGAATTAGATGATAAGAATATTCTTCCTGTAGATTTATCCTTATTGCAAGGAACTGTCTCCGATTTTTCAATTCTTAAATCAGAATATGGCTGGGGAACCAATATGCACTACCAGTATGCAGCCAATCATGATATCCATCCAACTTTTGTTCAGACTCTATCTGAAGATGATAGATATGATCAATTTCAAGCTTTTAAAATCTTAGAATCTCTTGCGAAAGAAAATAACTCATCTAGTTTCAGTCATGAATCATTAAGAAATATTATTTATAAAGATCAAGGGTTTCAAGAAGGATCATGGGACCCAAAAGATTTCCTTAATGAAAAAGAAATTCTCTTAGTGGGTGGTGGAATATCTGTAAGTGAGAACAAAGAAAAAATACTCGACTACATAGATAATAATGATGTTGAAGTTATATTTCTTAATTTAAACAAATATATTCCAAGTAACCTAGGAAAGGCTACTATTGTTTCTCACGAGATAAGGGCATATCTAGATGCTTCTTTTTATAATCAACTTTCTCACCCCTTAATTCTTCCGATGAAAACTCTTGGAAAAGTTATCAACAAATACATTAAGAATATAGAAATATTGGATTATGGTTTGAATCTCAAAGAGAATTCTATGGAGATAGCAAGTAAGTCTTGTTATCTTGATAGCTCAGTTGTAGCAGGTTACGCTCTTGCCGTATGTACTAGGGCAGGGGCAAAGAAAATTAATGTTGTTGGATTGGATGGCTATAATGTTCAAGATATTAGATTTCAAGAGATGGAAAAAATTCTTAAGAGATATAAAGAATTAGAAGAATCAGTTGATCTTGTTTCCTTGACTCCCACCAGATACAACCTGACTGTTGAATCACTTGATGGATAAAGAGTTTCTGATAGTTATACCTGCACGTTTTAAGTCTTCACGATTTCCAGGTAAGCCTTTAGCAGAAATAAAAGGCAAAAGTATGATACTTAGAGTTTGGGAAAAATGTGTAAGTGCGTGCTCGGAAGACAATGTAATAATTGCAACAGATGATTCTCAAATTGAAGATCATTGCTTACATTCAGGTATGAATGTAATTATGACATCTGAAACATGCAGGACTGGTACTGATAGAG
>LULK01000350.1_pt1 | contig 20837 bp, 22 predicted proteins | sample 728181 | NCBI WGS metagenome assembly LULK01 (sample SAMN03860291, study PRJNA289734) | marine metagenome | biome: seawater column; feature: ocean; material: water; isolation source: Red Sea water column Station 169 - depth 10m | place: Saudi Arabia: Red Sea | collected 2011-10-15 | depth 10 m | reverse complement strand
TCTAATTTAATAAATCGAGTAGGTACACCAATCCAATTTTTAAAATATTTATCTCTTTCTTGTATAAATTTTTTATCTTTTTTAAGTTTGTTAAATAGTACTTCTAAATCTTCGATAGGTTTTTTTAATGTTTCAGGAACAAAGTTTCCTCCAAATTTTCCTCCCCAAAATCCAAGTTTATTACCTTGGTCTATTACAGGAATTCCTTTTTTAAGTTTCATATTTTTGCAGATAAGTTTAGCAATTTATCAATTTTACTAATATCTTTTTTTCCATTTTCATCTTCTAATGCACCACTAAGATCAATCATAAAGTTTTTATTTTTAAAACTAGGAATATCATCTATTTGAATATTTCCTGCAATCATTTTATCCATTTCATCAGGCACTTCATTTAGTAAATTATGATCAAAACTTTCAGATTTATGGTAACCTTTTGAGTCAAATAAAATCACATCTGATATATCTGAATATTCTTTATATTTTATTACATCATCTTTACTTGAAACGGTAATTGCAGTTATTATTTTTATTTTATATTTTGACTTAATTTCTTTTGTTCTTTCAGGATCTACTTCATAAAGTTGATAATAATCAAAATTTAAATCTTTTAACTTTTCTAAAATTGCATTGTTAGGATTCACGAGAACAGACACAAAGTTCAAATTTTTTTTATCAATATTAATTAAATTTTGTAATTTGTCATATTCAATAAATCTTCTACTTTTTTCATAGTTTGTTATGAAACCAATAAATTTCGGTGGGTAAGGATGATTTAAAATATAATTTAAGGTTTTAGGATCTGAGATCCCACAAATTTTTAAACCTTTAATCATTGATTTAAGTGATCAATTAATGTTCGAACATTTTTTTTGATATTGCCTTTGGTAATATCCCTTCCTATTACTAACCAATCGGCACCTTCTCTATAAGCTTGCTTAGGAGTTAAAGTTCTTTTTTGATCATTTGTATTTGAGCTAAATCTTATCCCAGGAGTTATTATTTCCTTTTTAAATACCTTTTTAACTATTTTAGCTTCTTGTGCGCTACATACGATAGCATCTAAATTTGCTTTTCTTGCTAATTTTGCTTGATCCAGTACTAATCTTTTCACGTCCTTGTTAAATCCAATTTTTTTTAACGCATTATTATTCAATGAAGTTAAAATTGTAACTCCAACTAGTTTCGCTTTGCCTGAAAATTTTTTTGCTGCTTTAAGGGCATTTAAACCTGAACTAATATGTATTGTTATGTAGTTAAATTTTAAGTCTCTAATAGATTTAATTGTTGCCGCACATGTATTTGGAATATCGTGAATCTTATAATCACCAAATATGATTTCATTTTTAAGCGATTTAATGAATTTTCTGCCGTTTTTAGAATTTAAAAATTCCAGTCCAAATTTATAACCAACCTTCAATTTTAATTGTTTAGAATTTTGGATTATACTCTTTATTTTATTAGTTTTGTCGGTATCACAGGCTATAAAAATTTTATGTTTCTTCATTTATTTTTTTTGTCCACAATTTTGACATTTTAAAATTTAAATAAATCTTTTCACGAATATATACTTTTTCATTTGTTCTTGGATTTCTCCCATATCTTGACTTACGAAATTTTGGCTCTATTGAAAAAATATCTCTTAATTCTACTCTCTCTTGTCGTTTCAGGGAATTGGATAATTCAAGAAAGAAAATATCTACTAGTTTCCTAATATCTTTTTTTAAAAAATTTGGGTAGTTATCGGTAAGTTTTTTTATTATATCTGATTTATTAATAGACAATTAGCTACTCATTATCTTTATTTTTTTTCTCATCTAATTTTTCTGATAAGGATGAAAATGGCAAGTTCTTACCACTTAGTGGACTAGAAAACTTCGAAACAGCTTCCTTGTTCTGTAACTCTTCTAATAATTTGATACTTAAATTTACTTTTCTTTTTTCAAAGTTTAACTCTGCTATGGCCGCGTCAATTCTTTCGCCCCCAACAAATCTTGATGGTCTAGCATCCGAATTATTTACTGCAATATTTGATTTTTTAATAAGAAAATTTAATTCGCAACTTTCTGGTTTAACAACTAGACCCTTGTTATCAGAGGAAATCACTTCCACAGTAATTATATCATTCACATTTTTATCTTTAAACCAATCAAAAGGGTCATTACCAAGTTGCTTGTGCCCAACTCTTATTTTTTGATCTTCTTTTTTGATTTCTAAAACTTTAACTTTTATTTCATCACCCTTTTTAAATTTTTTAAGCTCATCTTCAGGATCATTAGTATAACTTAAATCATTTGCATGCAGAAAACCATCTAGGTCAAATTTATCAAGTCTTATATATAAAGCATAATCATTTATACTTGAAACTACTCCATCAACTATGCTGCCCTCAGGAAATTTATTCATGAAAGTTTGATAAGGATTTTCTAAAGTTAATTTATGCGAGATTGCTATTCGTCTTTTTTCTTTATCTATTTCTGTTATCACACAGTCAATCATGTCACCAACTTTAAATAATTTTTTTGGTATAATATTTCGCTTTGTCCAACTAATTTCGCTACTATGCAAAAGTGTACTTAAGCCTGGTTCAAGGGAACAAAAACAACCATAATCAGTTATTTTATCAACTTTAACTTTATATTTTTCGCCAATCTTATAATTAGAAATATGCTCGAAGGGATCAGGCGAGAGTTGTTTTATTGAACATCCAATTTGTAATTTTTCTTTATCTATAGATATAACTTTAAGATTATGTTTTTCTCCAATATTAAATATTTCATCTGGATGATTTACTCTTGAATAAGATATTTCTTGAAGATGAACCAGCACATCAATTTCATTATTTACTTCAAAAAAACAACCAAAAGATGAGTATCCTTTTACAACAGCGTCTTGAATAATATCCCCAACTTTGAATTTTTCAATTATTTTCGCTTTATCTTCTCTTTTATTCGAAGATACAATTTGTCTTCTAGAGACACATGCGTTGCCTCTTACTTTATCTAATTTAATAATTGCAAACTTTTGTTCTACACCCATTAAATGGTCTATATTCTTTAAAGGTTTATCACTAATTTGTGAGCCTGGACAAAACATTAAAGATCCAGTTTCAATATGTTCTACAATTACTCCACCTTTGCATTTTGTCGTTATTTTCCCAATTATAGATTTATTATTCTCGTAAGCCTGCTCAAGTTTATACCAACCTTTTATTTTCTGAGCTTTTAGTGCAGATACAATTACTTCTCCATTTTTGTCTTCAATCTTTTCTAATAATACTGGAATATTTTCCCCAATTGAAATTTTGTCTTTTAGGCCAATAAGTTTTAATTCATTTACATCTACTATAGGTTCGCTTTTTAATCCTGAAATAAATATAAAAACATACTTTTCAGTGATTTTTGTTACTTTTCCATCAATAATTTTGCCTTCTTCAATCTTATTTTTTGATAATTGAGAATTAAGTAATTTTTCAAATTGTTGATTTTCTGGTGATTTAAGATCTTTATAGATTTCCATTAATTTTTAATTTTTTATCCATTATTTTTTTAATTTTCAAAAAGCACGCTTTCTTACTTAATTTAGATGTATTAATCAAGATTGAATCTTTTGTTTTCTTAAGAGGGCTATTTTTTCGATTTTTATCTAAATAATCCCTATTTTTTAAGCTTTTTAATACTTCTTTATATAAGATATTTTTATTAAGTTTTTTGAATTCAAGGTATCTTCTTCTTGCTCTAACTTTTAAATTTGCAGTTATATAAAATTTGAACATCGCTCTTTTCATTATTACAGATGTTATATCTCTTCCATCTAAAACAGATCCAAAGAATTTTTTTGGTGGATTATATGCACAATTAATTTGAAAATTTTTTACCATCATTCTTATTTTTTTGTCTTTCGCTATTATTGAGGCAGATTTAGCAATTTTATCAGATAGTAAATTTTTATTTTTAAGTTGCTTAATTTTTATTTTTTTTACTTTCTCTTTTATGTCTATATATTTAAGCTTCTTTTTATTCTTAATTATAAGTTTTGCTAATAATCTATAAATTTTACCAGTATCCAAATAAAATAAATTATATTCTCTAGCTATCAATTTTGCTTGGGTCCCTGCTCCCGCGGCAGCGGGAGAGTCTATAGCTACAGTTATAATATTTTTTCTTTTCTTCAATTTAATTTACCGCCTAATTTTTTTATTATATTAAAAAATTTAGGAAATGATGTATTTATAGAATCTTTATCGTGTATTTCCCATTTTCCTCCAAACACTAAGGCCGCAATACAAGACATCATAAAAACTCTATGATCTTTTTTAAAATCCTTAATTACATATTTACCGTTCAATCTAAGTTCTGGATTTCCAAAGATTTTTATATCATTATTATTTCTCAATACTTTAATTCCTATTTTTTTTAAAAAGCTTATTGCAATATCGAGCCTAGGACTTTCTTTTTTATTCAATTCACTTAAATTATAAAACTTTGATATACCTTCAGCTCTTGCTGCTACAAGAAAAATAACTAAAAACTCATCTATAGCTGAACTATTTAAGTTTTGATTGCAATTTATTGCTTTGATTTGATCACTACTTTTTACCAATATATCTGAAATTAATTCACCTTTATATTTTCTTTTATTTTTTAATAAAATATTTGCATTCATTTTATTTAGAATTGTTATAATTCCTGTTCTAGTTTTGTTAATATTAACATCTTTAATTATCAATTTAGACTTATAGGAAAGTAAAGTTAGCACTAAAAAAAAAGAGCATGAGCTAATATCCCCGGGAATTTTATAATTAAAACCTTTGAAATTTGACTGACCTTTAATTTCAATATAGTCGTAATTTCTTTTTTGTATAATTTTTATTGGTATATTAAGGTTTTTAAAAAGAAGTTCGGTATGATTTCTTGATTTTTTTGCTACTATCGAAGTTATACCTGGTGTTTTTATAGCAGCTAACATTGCTGAACTTTTACATTGTGCACTCCCAAGTTTTTCAAAATACTTAATTGGTCTTAAATAGTTTGTTCCAGTAATTTTTAAAGGGAGCCTATTTTTTTTTGAGTTTAATTTTGCTCCAAATCTTTCTAGTGGTTCCCTCACTCTCAAAAAATCTCTTTTTGATAAACTTTTATCGCCGACTAATTTTACTTCATTTTCAGAATTTACCAGCAACCCAAGTATCAATCTCGCAAGAGTGCCAGAATTACCTGCATTGATTGTTATTTTTCTTTTTGTTTTATAGCCATTTAGCCCATAACCATAAATTTCATAAAAATCTTTAAATTTTTTGAAATTTATTCCTAATTTTTTAACTGCATTTAGAGAGCTAATCACATCTTCTGAATCCAATAAATTGTAAATTCTTGATTTTCCTATGGCTTGAGATGCTAGAAGTACACATCTTATAGAAATACTTTTATCACCACTGACAAAAATTTTTTTGTTAAAACATTTAATTTTTTTCTCTATCTTAATGTAATTTTTCATCGATGAATTAATTTATATTAAATTCATCACCAAAATATTGTGTCTTAGCTGTTTTATCACTTATGACTTCTTTAGGACTACCTTCTGCTATAATTTTTCCATTAGATAAAATTATTGCCCTATCAACACAATTTAGAAGATCTCTAGCTTGATGGTCACAAATAACAACAGAAATTTCTCCATTTGATTGTAGATTTAGTATAATTTCTTGTAGCATTTTTATTGTTAAAATATCTAAAGCAGCAAAGGGCTCATCTAAAAGTAATATTTTAGGATCATTTACTAAAGCCATCGCAATAACAAGTTTTTTTTTCTGTCCGCCTGATAAATTTTTAGCTTTTATGTTCAATAGCGCTTCAAATTCAAACTCGCTAATCAATTTATTTATCTTCTGGTTTCTTAATTCTTTTTCTTTTATATGTATTTCAGATACTAATTTTAAATTATCAAAAAGTGTTAAGTCATGAATTAAACCACCATGTTGTGGAACTAATCCTAGTTTAAATTTTGTAAATCTTTCATTAATAGGAAAATGGGTGACATTAATTCCATCAATTATAACTTCGCCATAATTTGGATCTTTTAAACCAGTAATTAAATTAAATATTGTTGATTTTCCAACTCCATTCGGTCCCAACATTCCTAAAATTTCATGCTTGTTAATCACTAAATTTAGATTATTTAAAATTTGTCTTTTGTTATAGAACATTGATACATTTTTCAACTCAACGATTGAGTCGTTTCCTTTAAAGCTTTTAATTCTAAATTTTTTTATTAGAGCCATTAATTGGTTATAAGACTTATGTTTTCGTTTGAATTTATATTAATATCTTTTGTAATAAGATCTAGAGTGATAACTTGAGCTTTCATTTCTGATTTTTCATTTTTTAATAGAACATTTCCATAAGCTATAGCAATATTTTTACTCATTTTTATCTCTAAAGTATCGCAAATTATTATATTATTATCATACTTTATTTCGACATCTGTGTAAAATTTAGAGTCTTGATTGGTATAATTATATTCAGCAAAATTTGAAGATATAAATATTTTTGATCTTTTTGTAGAGGATATAGTCCCATTAACTTGATCTAAATCTAAAATATTATTATCCTTAACATTAGTTTTGCCAAATTTAGCAGATATTTTATAAATATCGCCAGTATTATTTGATGTTATATACTCTATTTCTTTTGTTAAATTTTCAATTTGATCATTATTCTTTTTTTTATTAGATGTTTCTTTTTTTATAGTATTTTCTTGAATGATCTCCTGTTGTTTGCTTTTTTTTTTAGAGTCTAAAATTTCTTGTGACGCAGCTTTTTGATCAAAATTACTTTTTTCCTTTAAATTATTTTTATTTATTAAATCTTCTTCCTCCAATATTGACTCCTCAAAAGTATTCTCATTTGTAAATAAATCTACTTTTTCAATTTCAGTATTAATTAATTTATTTGATATTGGCCCCTTGTAGAAATATAGGAAATAAATACCGCCAATTATCAAAATTATTAATAAAAATAAAATAATTTGCAGCAGTGTTTTAATTGACATTAGTTAATATTTGATTTCAAAATATCATGCATATGTACCAATCCTAAGGTTCTTTTAATTTTTTTATTTTTGTGTACACATAGCGACGTTATTTTCTTTGAATTCATTAATGATAATGCACTTGCAGCTAGAGTATTTATATCAACACTAATTGGCTTTTTTTTCATAACTTTATTTATTCTTAAATTTTCAAAATTTTTATATTTTTGAGCTATCCTCTTTAAGTCTCCATCAGTTATTATTCCACATGTTTCACCGTTATCTTTAACCACTAAAAGCACCCCAAGTTTTTTTTTATCAATTATTTTTAAAGCTTTGTCTAAAAAAATATTTTCTTTAATTAATGGTAATTTTCCTCCAGTAGTCATCAAATCTCCTACTGTTTTTAATTTTATAGATAAAGATCCTCCTGGATGTAATTTTTTAAAATCAAATTTACTAAATTTTTTAAACTTCATACAAGAAATTGCTATTGCATCCCCTATCGCTAATTGCGATGTAGTAGAAGAAGTTGGTACGATATTTTCTGGGCCCGCCTCTTTTATTGATGGCATCAAAAATTGTGTATCTGAATTTCTGTATAATGTTGAATTCTTTTTTGATGTAATTCCTATTAATCTTATATTTTTATTTCTAGATGCATATTGAATAATATTTTTTAACTCTTCGCTTTCTCCACTATTGCTAATTAATATTAAAACATCATTTGATGTAATCTGCCCCATGTCACCATGACTTGCATTTGATGCGTCTAGAAAAAAAGAAGGAGTTCCAGTTGATGAAAATGTTGCAGCCCATTTCCTTGCAATAATTCCACTTTTTCCAACGCCTGATATAATTATTTTTCCGTCCTTACAAGCTAATATAGTTTTAATAATTTTAAAAAATGAATTATTAATTCTCTTTTTTAAATTAATTAATGCATTGATTTCATGTTTAACAACATCTCTAGCAATTTTTTCAATTTCTTTTTTTTTCATTTTAATGGGACCAAATATCCGATGTAAAAGATGCTAAATCTAAATTTACTCTGCTATGTATAAACTTAATAGCATCATGGTATAAATTTTCTCTTTTTTCTCTCTTCAAAATATTCATTAATTTTGAATAAATTTGGTGAAGGTAGACTACATCTTTAGCACAATATTCTAATTGTTTATCTGTTAACTTACCACCGAAATCTGATGATTGTAAATTTTTACTTATGTCCAATCCTGTAAATTCTTTTATTAAATCTTTTAATCCATGTTTATCACTATAGCTTCTCGCTAATTTGCTCATCAATTTTGTACAATGTACATTTTCTACTTCAATCTCGAGATATTTTTTTATAAATAATAAGTCTGCTCTCGCATAATGGAAAATTTTAGAAACATTTTTATTTAATAAAATATTTTTAAGATTGGGAGCATTATATATCTCTCTATTCAATTGGATTATGTGAGCATCATTTTTACCTGTTGAGATTTGAACAAGACATAAAGCGTCTCTATCAACATTGAGTCCCATAAACTCGCAGTCTACAGCAATATTGTCACTTAGTATTATTTCATCTGGTAAATCGTCTTGGTGTAATTTAATATCTAATTTCATTTGGTATAATATATATATGAAACAAAAAGAAATTCTACTTTTCGGTGCAACTGGTCAGATAGGCAGAAATTTAATCAGAAAGTTGTCTAGAAATAATTATAAAATTATAGCTGTAACAAGAAATATCCATAGAGCTGGATACATTTTAAAAACCCAAGCTAATCCTGGATATTTAGAACTAATTGAATTAAAAAATTTTGACTCTGAAAAAATTGAAAAACTACTAAAAAAAGCCTCAATTTGTATAAATCTCATAGGAATATTATTTGAGAAAAGAAAAGATGAATTTAAATTAATTCATTCAGACCTTCCTGCATTGCTAGCAAAGAAAGCTCATGAAATACAAATTGAAAAATTTATTCATTTATCGGCATTAGGAATAGAGAAGGCAACTGATAGCAAATACGCCTTAAGTAAACTCGAGGGCGAGAAGAGAATGATGGCTAACTTTAAAAATTCTATTATCATTAAACCTTCAATAGTATATTCAGTTGATGATAAATTTAGTACTAAATTTATGTCTCTGCTGAGCATGCTTCCTTTAATGCCACTATATTATAATGGTAGAACGAAATTTAGTCCAATTCATGTTAGTGATTTAGTAGACGTAATATATAACTTAATTGATAGTAAAGAGGAAAGATTAATTTTAGAATGTATTGGTCCAGAGGAATTTACTTTTAAAGAAATTATACAAAAAATACTTAAATCAATCGGTAAAAAAAGAATTTTATTACCATTACCAACTCCAATAGCAAAACTAACTGCAAAATTTTTTCAATTATTTCCTAATCCTCTGTTAACGGAGGATCAATTGTTGATGTTAAAGTATGATAATTGTAAGTCAGAAAATTATAAAAATAATTTTGATTTTGGATATAAACCTACAAAAAAATTTGAGAACGAAATTGACAAATACAGCTATAATTGGAAAACAGGAGGTCAATTTGCAACTAAATCAAAATTAAATAAAATAAAATGATGACATATTTAGTTATAGGTATTTGCTTAATTTTATTGATAATCGTCGTATATATATCTGCAAAACCCATAAGTATGGGAATTGAGGCACGCAGGAATATAAAAGAGAATACCGAAACCGATGAACAAGTTAGCCAAGTTATTTATGATGAAGAAAACCAAGATACTAATAGTAGAAAATCTATTTCAACTGAAATATTAAAATTAAATGAATTGAAAAATAAAGGATTGCTAACAGACGAAGAATATGAGAAAGCAAAAAATAAAATATTAAATTAAGCTGACTTTATTTTTCTTTCTATGAATTTAGGAACATCATGATCTTTATCAACTACTTCTTCTTTTTTACCCTTAGGTTGAAACACAACCATTAGATGTAACGGGCAATATGAAAACTTTTCTACTGTTTTTCTTCCACAAAAACTGGCATCTTTTTCATTAGGGTTAGCTTCCATATATTTACAAGTATCTTCTGTTAATTCTTCCAAGCTTAAATTTTTAGCAGGTTCAAAATTCTTATCTAGAAGTAATGTTTTTAGTTTTCCTCTTTTGCCTTTAAGTTTAATTTGTTTATTTTCATTATTATTTAAAAATTTTTCATTTTGTATCGATTGTCTTGTTTTTATTTTGGAAGATAAGTTTAGCCTATGTGCTTTGCCAATTACCGCATTTCGAGATACATTACCTATTATTTCAGCAATTTGACTTGCGGTATTACCTTTGCCCCAAAGCTCTTTTAATTTATTTACTTTTTCTTCTGTCCAACTCATTTTTTTTACTATATTTAGTATATATCATAAGTAATATAACATGATGTTGCATATTTTATACTTAAAACAAGTCATTTTTAACATTTTTCAACAAGTAAATTAAATTTATAACTTGAGGTTGCAAATTAAACTGTCAAATAAATTAAAAAAAAATATAAGTAAATATGAGCGCTTTAGCACCAAATTATAAAAGAAAAAATTTATCTTTTGTCAAAGGTAAAGGTAGCTTTCTAATAACATTAGATGGTAAAAAATATTTAGATTTCGTTCAAGGTATCGCAGTAAATTCCCTTGGACATGCAAATAAAAAACTTATCAATGCAATAAATAAACAATCTAAAAAACTTTGGCATGTATCTAATGCCTTTAAAATACCTGAGGGAGAAAGATTAGCAAAGAGATTAGCAGAAAAAACTTTCGCGGACTCAGTTATCTTCCAAAATAGCGGCGCTGAAGCCACTGAAGCTGCAATTAAAGTAGCTAGAAGATATTTTTATTCAATTGGCAAGGGGTATAAAAATAGAATAATCTGTATCAAAAATTCTTTTCATGGAAGAACAATTGCAGCTATTTATGCAAGTGGTTCAAAAAAAATGATCCAAGGTTTTGGACCAAAAATACCAGGATTTGATCATTTTGAATTTGGGGATCATAATAAATTAAAAAAATTAATAAAAAAAAACACCGCGGCCATTATGATTGAAACAGTAATGGGCGAAGGAGGCATAAAAGTAATTCCACAATGGTGTATACAGGCTATAAGAAAATTATGTAATGAAAAAGGAATACTTTTAATACTCGATGAAGTTCAATGTGGTATTGGTCGATCTGGAAAATTCTTTGCCTTCGAATATGCAAATGTTAAACCTGATATAGTTCCAATAGCAAAAGGAATTGGCGGTGGTTTTCCTATTGGCGCAGTTCTAATGACAAAGAAAGTTGCGAAAGCTATGGTACCAGGTACGCATGGTTCAACATTTGGTGGGAACCCACTTGCGATGGCAGTAGGTAATGCTGTTTTAGATCAAATAAACAAGAATTTATTAATTCATGTAAATAAAATGTCAAAATATTTTATTCATGAACTTAATGAAATAAAAATTAAATATCCCAGAGTAATTAAAGAAGTTAGAGGAGTAGGACTATTAATTGGTTTACAACTTTTTAAGGACCAAACTGAGTTTATAAAAAAATTAATGGAGAATAAATTATTGACTATCAGAGCGGCTGAAAATGTCATAAGAATTTTACCTCCATTAAATGTTAAAAAAAGAGAAATTGATATAGCTTTAAAAATTATAAGTAAAGTTTGTAATGAAATAAAATGAAACACTTTATAAATTTAAAAGATATCCCTGGTAAAGATCTTAGAAAAATAATTGTTGATGCGAAACTAAGAAAAAAACAGAGAAAAAAATTAAATACTTTGGAGCCAGACAAAGGTTCGCCTCTTAAAGGTAAAATGCTAGTTCAAATGTTTGAAAAAGCTAGTTCAAGAACAAGAATAAGCTTTTATTTAGCCATTAAACAGCTTGGTGGAGGAACATTGACACTTAGATCTAACGAACTTCATCTTGGACAAGGTGGTGAGACGATAGCTGATACCGCTAAAATTCTATCTACATATGGCGATGGTTTCATGTTGAGAACTGATGATGATAAAAAAATTGAAGATTTCCAAAAGCATTTAACTATCCCAATAATAAATGGTTTAAGTCCTTCATCTCATCCAACTCAAGTGTTATCAGATATTTTTACTGTTGAGGAAATAAAAAAAAAACCAATATCAAAATTAAAAATTTGTTGGATTGGAGATGCCAATAATGTTTTAGACAGTTTAATTGCTGCATCTGTTAAGTTTTCATTTAAATTAAACATCGGATGTCCAAAAAAATTCGCACCAAGCAAGAAGCTTAAAGATTGGGTAAGCAAAAATAAGAAAAAAATTTTTATTTATCATGATCCCAAAAAAGCAGCTATGGATGCAGATGTAATTTTTTCTGATAAAGTAATATCTATGAATGATAAAGTGAACAAAAAAAGAAAAAAACAACATTTTCAAAAATTTAAAATTAAAAAAGAGATATTTAATTATACGAAAAAAAATTGTATTTTTTTGCATTGCTTACCAAGAGGAGATGAAGTTGAGGAGAGTGTATTTTTGGGAAAAAATTCCTATGTCTGGCAACAAGCATTGAACAGAGTTCATGTTCAAAAAAGTATTCTATTGTATTGTTTTGGAAAACTAAGGTAAAGGTAGTGGATTATCTGAATTTTGGTTAAGATACAAAATAACTGATGCTCTATCTTTTTCTTTTCTTAACCCAGCAAATGCCATCTTAGTTCCCTTAATATAACTTTGGGGTTTCTTTAAATAACCATTCATTTCTTCAAATGTCCAATCTTTGTCATATGCTGCCATTGCTTTTGAATATTTATAATCTTGTTTTGATGCAACTTTTCTTCCTATTACACCATACAAAGCAGGTCCAATTTTATTCTCTCCACCTTTATTCACTAGATGGCAAGCAGAACATTTTTTGAAAACTTTCTCTCCATGAGAAACATCTCCTAATGCAAGTAATGCAGATATATCAACTTTTTCCTCAATTTTTTCTGCTATTGAACTTGAGATTTGATTGGTTTCCTGAATATCTACTTTGTAAGCTGATTTTTCTGGTTTATCTACATGGAAAGCAATGTCTGAAATTTTCCCAATTCCAATTACAAGTAATGCTATAAGAAGTACAGCAGCAATAATTTTGTTTATTTCAAATGAATCCATTATTTTTTTTTAATATGGTCGTATAACATGTTAAACAAAATTTATAATAAATTTAATTTATAAATTTGCGTCTCAAAGACGCATAAAATATGAATATATGAGTAATTCAATTATAATAATTCCTTCAAGATTAGCATCAACAAGACTACCTCATAAGCCATTAATAAAAATCAATAATAAAACTCTAATTATGCATGTATATGAAAAAGCAATACAAAGCCAAATTGGAGAGGTTTATGTGGCAACATGTGACGAGGAAATTGCCTCAGAGGTAAGAAAAAATGGGGGTAAATTTATAATGACAGACATAAATCATACAACTGGTACTGATAGAGTATTTGAGGCCTCTCAGAAATTAGATTTAAAAGATATAGATTTTATTATGAATATCCAAGGCGACGAACCAATGATTAATCCTTTAGATATTAGAAACTTAAATAAATTATCAAAAGAAAATAACTTCAATGTTTCAACATTAGCATACAACATCGAAAAAAAAGAAGATTATGATAATGAAAACATTGTAAAAGTTATTACAAAAGACAAGATATATGATCACTCTGCAACAGAAGCTTTAAATTTTCATAGAGTAATTAAAGAAAATAGTTCTAGCAATATTTATCATCATTTTGGAATATATCTATATAAGTATTCAGCCCTAAAAAAATTTGTAAATTTTGAAAAAAGTGAAAATGAAACTAAAGAAAGACTGGAGCAGCTTAGAGCTATTGATAATAATATAAAAATCAATGTAATATTGGCAAAATATTTTTCTAGTGGCATTGATACAAAAAAAGATCTAGAAGATTACATAAAGTCATTTAAAAAATAATATAATGAAAATAGTTTATCAGGGCATTGCAGGTAGTTATAGTGAGAGTTGTGCTAAATATTTGTATCCAAGTATAGAGACTATTCCTTGTAAAACTTTTGATGAATGTTTTGAGAGGGCAAGTGAAAATAGTAATATTAGGGCAATTATACCAGAGTCAAACAAAACAACAGGAAATATTGGAGTAGAATATTTAATATTTAAATACAGATTAAATATTTATGAAGAAATTTTTTTTCCTATTAATCATAATCTAATAGGTGTTAAAGGTTCAAAATTAAAGGAGATTACAAATGTTTACTCGCATGCTCAAGCATTGAGCCAAGCATCTAACTTTTTAAAAAAAAATAATTTATCTGGAAACGTAAGAGCAGACACCGCAGGATCTGCTAAATATATTTCGGAGGCAAAAGATAAAAGCAAGGCTGCAATAGCATCAAAACTAAGTGCTAAAATATATAATCTTGAAATTTTAAAAGAGAATATTCAAGATGATAACGACAACTATACAAGATTCTTAATTATGGGAAAAGATATTGTACAGCCTGAAATTGATAAAAATAAATATATTACCTCTTTTTTGTTTAAGTTAAGAGATAAACCTGCTGCCTTATATTCAGCTCTATCAGGATTCGCAATTAATGGTGTTAATATGACAAAGCTTCAAAGTTTTCCTGAGAAAAATTCATTTTCATCTTTCTTCTTTTTGTGTGATATCGATAGGTCTCCTTTTATGACAATAAATTCTCAAGTTCTGGCATTAAAATATAGACCTCAAACATTTAATGATTTGATTGGACATAAAGAAATTGCCACAACAATTTATAATTCTATTAAAAATAATAATTCAGCTAATGCTTTTTTATTTACCGGTATCAGAGGGATTGGAAAGACTACATTTGCAAGAATTGTTGCTAAAGCATTGAATTGTGAAAATGCAATCCAGGATAAGTGTGAAAAAAAATGTAATCAATGTGATCCAATAGCAAATTCTAATCATATTGATGTTCTTGAAATAGACGCAGCAAGTAAAACAGGCGTTGATGATGTTAGGGAGCTGATAGAATTTTCTAGATATCCACCAACAGTAGCAAAGTTTAAAATCTTTATAATTGATGAAGTGCATATGCTAAGCAAGCAAGCGTTTAATGCACTACTCAAAACATTGGAAGAACCTCCAAAGTATTTAAAATTTATTTTTGCTACTACTGAAGTAAAAAAAATTCCTATTACTGTAATATCCAGATGTCAAAGGTATGATTTATCTAGAGTTAAATTTGAAGAATTATTTGTTTATTTAAAAAATATAACAATTAAAGAAAAAAGGAATGTTGAGGATAATGCAATTAAATTAATAGTCAAATTATCAGAGGGCTCTGTTAGGGATGCATTATCTTTACTAGATAGAGCAACTATTTCTAATAACGAGAACTCGCTGACATTTGAAGACGCTCAAAAAATCTTTGGTTATGTCAATAAAAGTGCATACATAGAATTACTAGAAATAATTTTTTTAGGTGATGAAGAAAAAATAATTGATCGTTACAGAAAGTTGTACAATTCAGGCATTGAACCCAATCTATTTTTAAATGATTTCTTGGAAATATTATATTATCTAAAGAATATATCCTACATACACAATGAAGGAAATAATTTTAATTTGAATGATAGTGATTACAAAAAAATAACTTCTTTATCAAAAGGAATAGATCCAAATGCCTTATTACTATTTTGGGAATTTACTTTAAAAACTTTAAAAGAAATAAATATTGTTGCTAATCCAAATTTATTGGTTGAAATGTTTCTTGTCCAGTTAACCTATTTAAAAAAAAGAAATGCAATAAAAGATAATGAGAAAAATGAACTAATTAAAACTTCATTAAAAAATTTAGGTATGAAAAATAATATAAACAAAGATACAATTAACCAAATTAAAAACATTACACAAGAAGAAGAAAATATTGAAAAAAAAAATACCTTAGAGATTAACAATTTAGATGATTTAATTAAAATGTGCTTTGATAAAAAAGAGATGAAACTCAAATACGAATTAGAAAATAATGTAAACTTGGTATCTTTTTCAAATATGAATATCGAGATTTCTTTCAATAATAAACTAAATAAAAGTTTCGTAAAAGATTTATCTGAAAAATTGTATGATTGGACAAAAAACCGATGGCTAATTTCTTTTTCAAAAAAAAAAGGTGACATGAGCGAAAAAGAGAAAAAAAATGATCTTAAAAAAAAGGATATTAAAGAGTATGAAAACTCAAACGAATTTAAAAACTTATTGAAAGTACTCCCAGATATTGAATTAATTGATATTGAAAAAAAAGATGACTGATTTTAATAAAATTCTTGAAAAAGCAAAAGAGATAGAAAAAAAAATGAAAGAAAGTCAGGAGAATCTTAGAAAAATTGAGGTTAATGGTGTGTCTGGAGGAGATGTGGTTAAAATTACACTTAACGGAGATGGGGAGATGACTAAAATTTTATTAAATGATAAATTACTGAAAGAAGATAAAGAAATAATCCAAGACTTAATCACTGCAGCACATAATGATGCCAAAAACAAATTAAAATCAAAAACTTCTGAAGAAATATCTAAAGCAACTGGTGGATTGGGTGTACCTGGATTTAAATGGCCTCTATAATAAAATGCAAAACCTACCTGAAATAGATAATTTAATTAAACTAATATCTAAATTACCAGGTCTTGGACCCAAGTCTGCAAAAAGAATAATTTTAAAAATGATTAACAATCGCCAAGAAATATTAAAACCTTTGTCTAATAATTTAAGCGATGTTTTTAAAAATATTGAACGTTGTAGAATTTGTGGAACTCTAAAATCAAATAATAATCCTTGTAACAATTGTGAAGATAAAAACAAAAAATATAGCAAAATATGTGTTGTTGAAAATATTTCAGATCAATGGGCAATAGAAAGTTCATCTATTTTTCAAGGTTATTATCACATTTTAGGAGGCACGATCTCTGACAACTCTAACGGCAATAATAGAGAAAATCTGCTTATTAATTCTCTAATAGAAAGAATAAAAAATGACAATATAGAAGAAGTAATTTTAGCAACTAGTGCAACCGTTGAAGGACAAACTACAAATTTCAAAATTAGCCCAAGGATTACCGGTTGGTGGAGAAATAGAGACTTCAGATGATGGAACGCTTATATCTGCTTTTAAAAATAGAAGAGATTTATGAAATTGAAATCAGCTTTTTTTAATCAATCTATTTAAATGCAATAGAGGCTCAGTATAACCGGATGGTTGTGACTTGCCATGAAAAATTAATTCACATGCTGCTTTAAAAGAGATTGACTTGTCATAATTTGGAGACATTTTTTGGTATTCTGGGTCTCCTTCATTTTGTTTATCGACTATCTTAGCCATTTTTTTAAGAATTTCTAAAACCTGTCTATTTGAGCAAATACCATGATGTAGCCAGTTAGCTATATGTTGTGAAGATATTCTTAGTGTTGCTCTATCCTCCATCAATCCAACATTATTTATATCTGGAACTTTAGAGCATCCTATTCCTTGATCTACCCACCTTACTACATATCCTAAAATAGTCTGAGCAGAGTTACATAATTCATTATTTATCTCCTCTTTACTCCAATTTGGTCTGTCTGCTATTGGGATCGATAACAAATTATCGATATAATTTACTTTATTACTTTTTAAATCTTTGTGTTGTTCAAAAATATTTATTTTATGATAATGCATCGCATGCAAGGAAGCTGCAGTGGGAGATGGTACCCAAGCACAATTTGCACCAGCTTCAAGATGTGATATTTTTTGATCTATCATATCTTTCATTTTATCTGGCATAGCCCACATGCCCTTACCTATTTGTGCAACACCCGAAAATCCGCATTTTAAACCAACATCAACATTATTGTCTTCATATGCAGCTATCCACTTTGATTTTTTCATGTCACCTTTTTTTATCATTGGACCCGCTTCCATCGATGTATGCATTTCATCACCAGTCCTATCTAAAAAACCAGTGTTAATAAAAAATACCCTGCTTTTTAATGTTCTAATACATTCTTTTAAATTTACAGATGTTCTTCTTTCTTCATCCATAATACCGCATTTAATAGTATTTTTTTCAAGTTTTAATACTTCTTCTACTCTTGTGAATATTTTATCTGTAAAAGCGGTCTCATCAGGTCCATGCATTTTTGGTTTAACAATATATATCGAACCTGTTCTTGAGTTACCTTTTCTTTTTAAATCATGAATTGCTGCAGCAGTTGTAATAAATGCATCCATGATACCTTCTGGGATCTCAGAACCATCTTCTAAAATAATTGCTGAACTTGTCATCAGATGACCAACATTCCTAATTAAAAGTAAGCTTCGACCGTGTAACTTTTCTTTTTTATTGTCTTTTGAAATATAACTTCTATCTGGATTGAGTTTTCTTTCTAAAGTTTTCCCATCTTTTTCGAAGACAGATTTTAAAGTTCCTTTCATCAAACCTAACCAATTTCTGTAACATAAAATTTTATCTTCTGAGTCTACTGCTGCAACACTATCTTCGTTATCACATATTGTAGATATTGCGGACTCTATAATTATGTCACTTATTCCCGCAGCATCCTGAACAGCACTGAAAGCCTTAGGGTTAATTATTATCTCAATTTTCAGATTATTGTTTTCTAAAATTATTGTTGTTGGATTATTAGGTTCTCCTCTGTATCCAATAAATTTATTTTTATCTACTAACTCAAATTCTTTTAAATCTGTACCATATAAACTATCATAAAGACTTACCCATCTTGCATTAGCAGCATTTAATGTATATCTAGAATTCATTATTGGAACTACAAGTTGAGGTCCTGCAATACTGGAAATCTCACTGTCAAGCTTTTTTGTATCTATTTTAAAATCAATTCCTTCTTCTTTTAAATATCCAATTTCTTTTAAAAAATTTTTATATTTTTGATGATTAAATCCTCCGTTTTTGTTTTTTTTTAACCATAAATCAATTTCGGATTGAAGTGTTTCTCGAGTTTCCAATAGCTTTTTATTTATTGGTGCAAGCTCATTAGTACTTTTATCAAAACCATCCCAGAAATCTTTTTCACTAACATCTAATCCTGGAAGAAGTTCATTTTTTACGAAATCAGCTAAATTCTTAGAAACGGATAAAGTATTAATTCTAATAAATGAATCACTCATAGTTTTTTATAAATTTAGAAAACGTTGTATATGATAATCAATAAATTATGTCATTAGTTTATTTAAAAAAATGTTATTTTTCATCCGAAAAGAATATAATTTTTGTAATTTGATCATTTTATCGCCTAAAAATTATATATAATAAAGAAATGAAAAATTATTTAAATTTTGAGACTGATATTAAAAACTTAGAAACAGAATTAGAAAAATTAAAAGATCCTTATAATCAAGACGGCATTTCAGAAGTTGATACAAGTAAAATAACCGATTTACAAAGTGAAATAGATAAAAAACTTAAAGATGTATATTCGAATCTTGATGCATGGCAGACAACATTGGTTGCAAGACATGAGGATAGACCTAAATCGAAATTTTTTATAGATAATTTATTCGATGAATTTATTTCACTTTCAGGAGATAGATTTTATGGAGAGGATAAATCTGTAATATGTGGTTTTGGTAAATTTAACTCTATGTCAGTTTTAGTAATTGGGCAGGAAAAAGGTGAAAATTTAGACTCAAGGATTGAGAGAAATTTTGGGATGATGAGACCAGAAGGCTATAGGAAAACAATAAGATTAATGAATCTGGCTAATAAATTTAAAATACCAATTATTAATTTTGTTGATACTCCAGGTGCTTACCCAGGAGTTGGAGCTGAAGAAAGAGGACAAGCCGAAGCAATTGCAAAGTCAATTGAATGTTCCATGCAACTGACAGTTCCTACTTTATCTATTATTATAGGTGAAGGGGGTTCTGGAGGCGCGATTGCTCTAGCTTCTTCAAGTAAAGTATTGATGCTAGAGAATGCAATATATTCAGTAATATCTCCAGAAGGATGCGCAACTATACTTTGGCGAGATCCAACAAAGACTTTAGAAGCTGCAAAAGCAATGAAGCTGTCAGCGAAAGATCTTTTAAAATTAGAAATAATTGATGAAATAATTCCGGAGCCTTTAGGGGGTGCACATCGAGATAAAGATCTTATTTTAGACAATGTGCGCAATGCTATTGATAGAAACTTAAGTAAATTTCTCACATTAAATGAGGAAGAAATATTAAATCAAAGAAAGAATAAGTTTTTAGATATCGGAAGAAATAAAGGTTTTACTACTAATGCTGTGAACCAAGATAAACTTACAATTAGATTTAATTTTATACAAAACCTCATTTCAAAAATAAAGCTAAATAAAAAATTAATTATTGCTATTTCAATAGTATTTTTATTTCTAATTTTGTTATCAATAATTTTATAGTTTATAAAGCACCACAACAATGTTTATATTTTTTTCCTGATCTACATGGGCAAGGTTCATTTCTTCCAATTTTACTTTTTGCAATAGATTTTAAGTTTTCTCTTACTTTGTTTTGAGAATTATCTTCCTCTTCTTTTTGTATTATTTTTAAATTCAAAAGCATTGTTACAAGATCAGATTTTATTTTTCCCAATAAATTTTCAAATAATAGAAAAGCTTCTTTTTTGTACTCCACTAAAGGATCTCTTTGTCCATAAGATCTTAAACCAATTACTTGTCTTAATTGCTCTAGGTATTGAATATGTGATTTCCAATTTTGATCTATAATTTGTACCAATATTCTTTTTTCAATTTCTTTTCCCT
>LULK01000487.1_pt1 | contig 20942 bp, 25 predicted proteins | sample 728181 | NCBI WGS metagenome assembly LULK01 (sample SAMN03860291, study PRJNA289734) | marine metagenome | biome: seawater column; feature: ocean; material: water; isolation source: Red Sea water column Station 169 - depth 10m | place: Saudi Arabia: Red Sea | collected 2011-10-15 | depth 10 m | reverse complement strand
ATCTACTTTAGACTTAGTTTTATATTTGGTGCAAATTTTAATTTGATACGTTTCTCCACTTTTAATTTTTTTTTTAAATTTATTAAATATTTTTGTATAGCTTTTTTTATTTATATTTATTTTAAAACTTCCAGATTCAAAATCTCTTTTAAAATAACTAAGGTTGTTACTTAATTTGATTTTTTTTTCTGGTTTATAAAAAATACCTTTTGGAAAATTCAAATCTTTTTGTCTAGGTAATTTTATATTAATTAGATTATTTAAAAGTTCGTAGCCAAAAAAACCAATATAAAGATCAGTATTTTTTATTTTTTTTTTATTTTTTTTCTTCAAAAAACTTTGGATATTTTTATTGTTTAAAACAATTTTTTTTGAAAAATTTGTGTAAAGATCAAACCCTGTTTGAGATTTGTATATAATATAAGGTTTCCCCGACTGATCTAATTTTGCTAATTGATTTGATTTGCTCAATTTATTCTGTTTTTAATCTTAAAACTGGTTCTTCCCTAATTGGAAGATGGATTATTGCAGCGAATATCGATAAAGCAATTGCTAAATACCACGCGTAATCATATGACCCATATGTATCATGAAATAATCCACCCAAATAAGCGCCAAAAAAAGATCCAATTTGATGACTTAAAAAAACAATGCCGTATAGAAGACCCAAATATTTAGTACCAAATAAATGAGCTACTATTCCACTTGTAGCTGGAACTGTTGAAAGCCATAAGAAACCAAAACTTGCTCCAAATAAGAATGCATTAATATTACTAGCAGGAAGGAATATAAACAGTGCAATCGAAATACCTCTTAAAAAATAGATCGCACTCAGTATAATTTTTTTACTCATCTTCACTGAAAGATAACCACTTAATAATGAACCGAAAATATTAAAAACTCCGATTAAAGATAATATTGCTGCAGCTGTCCAGTCCTCTAATCCTCTATCGACCACATACTTTGGTACATGAGTTCCAACTAAGGTTATATGAAAACCACAAACAAAAAAACCTGAGACTAATAATATATAACTTTTAGTTTTAAATGCTTCTGAAAGAGCTTCTTTAAATGATTGATCAGAGGTTTTTTCAATTTTTTCTGAAGCTGATGGAGATCTTACAAAATACGCCGCAACCAGTCCTGATAACAAAAATAAACTGAATAGATATAATGTATAATTCCATCCAAACTCATTTAATGAATAATTTGTAAAAATTGGTGAAAGAAAATAACCAAATGAACCTATTGCAGTTACAAAACTCATAGCGATTGTTCTTGTTGATAATGGAAAATGTTTTCCAACAATTGACATTGGAATACTGATCGCTGTACCGCCAAGTCCAATTCCAATTAATAAACCCATATGAATTTGAAAAAATATTCCGGTGTTAGGTCCCGTGTATAAAAAATAAATACCTAATGTATAAAAAATAAATGCAGTAATTATAGCTATATGTCCACCATATTTATCTGCAATTGCCCCAAAAATAGGACCTGTGATACCCCACATAAGCATTTGCATTCCTATAGCAAAACCAAATGCGGTATTGCTGATTTTTAAACTTTCGTTAAAATCTATAAAAAATAGTCCGAAAGTTTGCCTTACTCCTAAAGAAATTAAAACAACGAAACATGCAGCTATCAAGGTTATGATTGCAGTTTTAGATTGAAAAAATTTTTCAGAAATCATTTTAAATATCTTAACGCTTGTTTGATATCCTGAATTAAATCTTTAGGGTCTTCTAGTCCTATATGCAATCGGACTAAATGTTCATCTTTTAACAAATTCATATACTTTCTTTTTCCTGTTTCTCTAAATTCTTGATGCAATACCAAACTTTCAAATCCACCCCAGCTATATCCATAGCCAAATAATTTAAGCGAATTTACAAATTTTTTGACTGAGTTAGCACTACTTGATTTAATTTTTAAGCCCATTAAACCAGATGCACCTGAGTAATATTTTTTCCACATTCTGTAATTTTCTGAATTTTTCTTAAATGGATAGAGTAATTGAATTTTTTTATTTTTTGATAAAAAAGCTGCTATTTTTTTTGCATTCTCGCTATGTCTATCTAATCTCACATCAAGAGTTCTCAAACCTCTTGTAATTAAATAAGCATCATCTGGACCAAGTCTTAAACCTGTGATTTTTTCTGCTGCTTTTACTTTATTAAAAACTTTTTTGTTTACTGCCAAACTACCTCCCATTACATCAGAGTGACCGGAGTAATATTTTGTTGCTGAAACAATTGACATATCAAAACCTAATTTAATTGGTTTCAGGTAATATGGAGTTCCCCAAGTGTTATCGATCGCTGTAAATATTTTATGTTTTTTTGCAATTGAAATAATATTACCTAAATCTTGAAAATCAAAGGTATTACTTCCTGGATTTTCAACAAAAATTAATTTTGTTTTTTTTGTTATATTATTCTTTAATGTTTTCAAATCGTGAGGATTATAAAAAACAGTCTTTACATTAAATTCTTTTAAATAGTTTTCTGTAAGAATTCTTGTTGGACTGTAAACAGGGTCTGCAACTAACATTTCATCTCCAGGTCTAACAACACTAAATATAGCTAAAAAAACTGATCCAAAACCTGTTGGAGTTGTAAAGACATGATAGCTATCCTCTAGCTTAGTCAATATTCTCTGTAATATATATGTTGTAGATGTTCCTTGTCTCCCATAATCAAAGTGACCACCAGTAGGTTTTTTTTGGGCTTTAACTTGTGTCTTCCTTATATGTTGCATTGACTTAAAAATAATTGTCGAGGCTCTAACCACTGGAGGGTTTACTGATTGATTATGAAAATCTTTTGCTGTGTGCTTTAAGAATGTTTTAAAAGATCTAACCATAAAAAATTTGATATGAGAAGTTGACAATGCTATATCCATATGAAAAATTCAATAAATTAATGAAAAGGTTTTAATGAGTTATCCAAAGAAACATAGAGGCAGAAGAAAAATGGGTTCTAAAAAGAGAAGAGCTCGAAAAAAGAATAAGAAAAAATAGCTTATTCTTTTATCCAACCACCTCCTAAAACTTTATAACCCTGAAGGTCTTTGTTGTAAAAAACACACGCCTGACCTGGAGATATACCGTCTTCAGGTATATCTAGCTCTACGTTTGCACTATTATTCTTGGCTAATTTAACTTTAGCACCTAATAATTTACCAGTAGATCTGACTTTTACATAAATGTTTTTTTCAAATTCCTGTTGTTCAGATAATAAATTAACATCTTTTAATAAAATTTCTTTTTTTCCTAAAAACTCTCTAGGACCTACAATGATCTCATTTTTATCAGAATTTATCTTAACAACATAGAGTGGTTCATCATTTGAAATCTTAATACCTTTTCTTTGACCTATCGTAAAATTTACTATTCCATCATGAACACCAATAACTTTTCCTTGTAAGTTTTTAATATTACCTTTTTTGAAAGAGTCTGGTCTAAATTTTTGAATAACAGACGCATAATCACCATTAGGAACAAAACAAATATCTTGGCTATCAGGTTTATCTGCAACATTTAGATTTAACTCTTGTGCTATCCCTCTAGTTTCACTCTTGTGCAAGAATCCTAGGGGAAATCTTAAGTAATCTAATTGATTTCTTGTGGTGTTAAATAGAAAATAACTTTGATCTCGATTTTCATCGATTGCTCTATACATATTGGTGGTATTGTTTGAAGTAACACTTTTTACATAATGACCTGTAACTAAAGCATCAGCGTTTAATTCCTTTGAAAATTCAAATAAATCTTTAAATTTTACAGTTTGATTGCATTGTACACATGGTATTGGTGTTTCACCTTTTAAGTAGCTGTCTACAAAATTATCAACAACACCTTGTTTAAATTTATTTTGGTAATATAAAACTTTATGTTCTATATCTAATTTATTGGCTACTCTTTTGGCATCCATAATATCTTGACCCGAACAACATTGTTTAGATTTTGCTATCTCTTTACTGTCATCGTACAGTTTTAAAGTAATGCCAATAACTTTATAACCTTCTTTTTTCATCATACCAGCCACTGTTGAGGAGTCTACACCACCTGACATGGCAACAACCACGGTGGTATCCGATGGTTTTTTGTTTAAGCCGATTGAGTTTAATTCTTTATTCATTTGCTGGTATTTATACTCATTTTTACTATAAATAAAATAGAATGATTTTAGATTTTGAGCCAGGAGATAAAGTAAAAAATCCAGCAAATAGTGAATGGGGTGTTGGTCAAGTTCAATCAATTATTGATGACAAAGTTACAGTTAATTTTGAAAATGTGGGAAAAAAAGTAATTAACATAAAGAATATAGTGTTAATAAAAATATATGAATGATGAAAATATAAAAAAAATTGTTGAAGATTTAATCTCTACTTTTTTACACGCTGGCCAAGTAGCTTTAAATTTGAGAGACAAAGGTCTTAAAAAAAAAATAAAATCTGATAATACACCTGTTAGTAATGGAGATATGGAAGTTAATAATATTTTAACTACTAAAATAAAATCACTTACCCCTGAATTACCAATCGTCTCTGAAGAAAGTTCTGATAATAAAAGTGAGGTAAATCTTAATGATTTTTGGTTAATTGATCCTATTGATGGCACTTTTGATTATATAAATAATTTAGAAGAATTTACGCTTAATGCAGGGCTAATTTTAAAGAACCAACCGGCTGCAGGATTAATTTTTGCTCCAGCAAAAAAAAGAATGTTTTATTCATATGGGTTAAATAATGCTTATGAGATAATAGGTGAAAATAAAATCAAACTAGAATGTTCAAAAAATTTTAACAAAAATTTTGTAAAATTTGTTTCTTATTCAAATAATATTAAATCTGAAATTGAGATTATTCATAAAAAATTAAATGTAAAAGAAGTTGTTAAAATGAAAAGTTCTTTAAAATTTTGCGTTATAGCAGCTGGTGAATATGATGGCTATGTAGCAGAGCCAAGAGCCTATGAATGGGATATAGCTGCAGGCCATGCTATTTTAGAGCATGCAGGTGGTATTGTAACTGATTTCAATAATCAAAAAATTAAGTATGGCAAAAAGGGTTTTAAAAATCCTAGCTTAATTTTAAAAAGAAGTAATATTTAAAATGGATGAACAGCTAAGAATAATATTAATTATAATTGTCTCTGTATCAATTTTTGGTCTTTTAGTATTTGTCTTTGTAAAAAATTATATCAGAAATAAAATTAATAATTTAGTTAAAGAGGAAAAAAAAAATAAATTAAAGTAATCTAATTATTTTTATATAATCATCTTTTTGTAAATCCATCACTTTCTTTGAAGTTTCAAAATCAAATCCGTTTCTTGCTAGTAAAGATATATCTTTTTTATAAAATAACGGACGATTATCCTCAGTTCTAGCTGGGCCTATTCTTTTCTTTTTACAAATTTTAATTGCTGAAAAAAAATCTTGATCTGAATTATTCTCATTAATCTTATTAACAGTATCCTTGATGAATTGATCTTTCACACCTTTTCCGATTAGATAATTTCTAATTTTATTTATCGAGCTTCCCCTACGGATCATACTTTTAGCCTTACTTTCTGAATAAAATTTGTCATTTATAAATTTACTCTTCTCTAAATCAGAAAGAACAACGTCAATTAAATTGGTGACATCTTGTTTTTTTATATTTGGTACTGATAATTTTAAATATTTCTTTAATAAATATGTGCGTAATTGTTGTTTTGATGGTGCATATTTATCAACATAAGCCAGCGCAAAATTTCTTATTTCATCTACAGTGGCTTGTAATGTTTTTCGTTTATTTCTTATAGGAATCATTGTTAGATTTAATATAATATAATTTTAAATGATCGAACAAATTTATGCATATTTTACAATTGAAATTCTCTATTTTTGGGTAAATTTAGGTGTATTACCTTTTTGGTTGATATTAATTTTTTTTCCTTCATCAAATATAAATAAATTTTTTGTTACTTCTATCTTGCCAATCTTATTACTTAGTGGGGCATACATGTTTGCATTATACAAATCTTATTTAAATACATATGATTTCATCAGTAACTTTGAGCTTTATCTAAGTATATCAAATTTATCTAACTTATTTACAAATAATCTATTTCTAATTTTATTTTGGATACATTTTGTATCTATAAATTTATTTATAGGAGGATGGATGGTAAGAGATTCTCAAAAGTTATTAATAAACAAAATTCTTGTCGCTTTTCCATTAATAATAACTTACTTGATTGGTCCTGTAGGAATATTCATATATTGGTTGATAAGAATATTTTATGCAAAAAGTATAAATTTATATGAATAAATTAATTGATTTTTATTTTGATTTTATTAGCCCTTATTCATATTTAGCACATAGAAAAATTATTAATTTAAATCAAAGAAAAAATTTTAACTATAAAGGTATTTTATTAGGAGGTTTACATAACCTTGGTAATATTACTGCTCCAGCTTTCAATGAAAGAAAGATGAAAAATATGAAGAATGACTGCATTTTAATCGCAGAAAAAAATAAAATACCTTTTCAGTGGAATGAAAAATTTCCAATTAATTCTTTGTATCTTATGAGAGGATTTCTTTTTATCAATAAAGATAAAAAAGATAAATTTTTTGATATATGTTTTGATGCCTACTGGAAAGATAATATCGATATATCACAAGAGAAAAATATTAAAAAAATTTTATCTGATTCTGAAATTGATCAAAATTCATTTATCACCGGTATAAAAGATGAAAAAATTAAAGATGAATTAAAAAATTTGACAAATTTAGCATTTAAACAAAATATATTTGGTGCTCCTACTTTTATTGTAAATGACAAACTTTTTTGGGGACAAGATAGACTTGAGTATGCTCTTGATGAATTTAATTCTTAGGTAATCTTAAATTTACTATCTTTTAATTTGCCAAAACCTCCATCAATATGAGAAACTTTTTCAAACCCCATATCTTTTAGAGTTTTTGCTGCTAAAGCAGATCTCAAGCCGCCAGCACAGAAAAGAACCATCTCTTTTTTCATATCTAACTTACCTTCTTTAAAATATGGGCTATCAGGGTCTAGCCAAAACTCTAGCATTCCTCTTGGTATGTGAAGAGAATTATCTATTCTACCTTCCCTCTCAAGTTCCCTAATATCTCTTATATCAATTAAATTACATTGGTTATTATTAAACATTTCATGAGCTTGTTCAGTTGAAACAGTTTTTATTTCTTTAAGTGCTTCAGATACAAGAGTTTGGGATGATTTAATTGTCATAATCAGATAAATATTTATATCATATATTTTATAATTATGAAAAAAATTTTTATAAAGCTTGCAAGATTACTAGGGTATGAAATCATTGATCAAAATAATTTTGTATCACCATCATTAAAAAAAGAATTAAATGATGAACTTTCAATTATTAATCAAAAATCAATAATATTACCTTTAGGAAATGTTAGCATTACAAAAAAAGTTAAGTCATTATTAATTGTGTTACGTATGAATACAGAAGTAGAAATTTGGGATCAAAGTAAAAAAAGGTTGTTTGAACAACCAAAAATTGACTATTCAATAAGATCTATAAATTCATTGCTTAAATCAATAGTTGATTGTCGTAATAAATATCCATTTATAAAAATCAAGACAATTATTGTTGATGACCAATCAAAAAAAGTCAATTTAGATAGAATTAGAAAATTAATTCAAGATCAAAATGTTAAAATTATTTCACTAGATCATGAAAAATATAAGTCCATAATTAAAAAACAAAAAACAACAGAAACCTTTTCTAACTTAGCAAGTTTACTTCAAAGTTTTGAAATTGGTAAAAATCAAGGTGATGATCTAATTTTTTTTATCGAAGATGATTATATTCACTCTAAAACAATGATAGATGAAATGATTACTTCCTATGAGAGAGTAGCCTCACAAGTTAAAAAAGATATAATTATGTGTCCGGCAGACTACCCATATCATTATATGAACAATGAAAAAACAAACATTTTGATTGGTAGTAAAAGGCATTGGAGAACCATAAATAAGACTTTATGCACATTTATGTTAAGTAAAGATTTACTAAATAAATATTGGGAAAATTTTTACAAAACTTGCTTAGATCGTCATGAACCTTTTGAAAAGTATATAAATGAAATTTATAAAAATGAAGTTTGTATTTCACCTATAAAGAGTTTATCTCTTCATTTAACTAATGTTAACTCAAATTACGGTTTATCTCCTTTTTTTACAGAGAGCGAAGAGTTCCTTAATATTGCAAGCAATTAGTCTCTAATTGAGTAAGCTATAACTCCAGTCTCTGACACGTCAGTTCCTTTCAGTTCAGCTTCTTTACTCAATCTGATACCCATTGTAGCTTTCATCAATGACCAAACTATAAACGCAGCAACAAATACAAATGCATTTATTGAAATTACGCCTAGTAACTGAGTACCAAAATTCGCACCCGAGTTTGTAGCTGGAACTATTAAAGTTCCCCAGATACCTGCAAACATGTGAGCAGGAATTGCTCCGACTACGTCATCGATTTTCAAAGCAAACAACATCTTCGTACCATAAACAACTATTATACCTCCTACTGCACCAATTAAAATTGAAGCAAACGGTGAAGGCATTAATGGCTCTGCAGTGATAGCAACTAGACCACCAATACATCCATTAAGCATTTGCACTACGTCTGTTTTACCAGATAATCTAGTGACAGCCGCAGCGGCCATTACACCACCTGCACCAGCTAATAGAGTGTTTATAAATATTTTTGACACAGCAATTGCATCAGGAGCAGTTCCAATTGCTAATTGTGAACCACCATTAAATCCAAACCAACCTAACCATAGGATGAATACACCTAGTGTAACTAATGGAATTGACGATGCTGCAAAAGGTTTAAGTGGTGCCGGAGCTCCAGACTTAGTAAATCTACCTAATCTAGGCCCGATAAGTATTGCACCAGCTAAAGCAGCTGCTCCACCAGTTGAGTGTACTAATGTTGAACCAGCAAAGTCTGAGAAACCAGCTTTAGCTAACCAGCCGCCTCCCCACTGCCAACCCATTACAATTGGATAAATAACACCAGCTAAAATTGCTGCAAATAAAAAGAATGGCCATAATTTAATTCTTTCAGCCATTGTTCCAGAAACAATTGAAACTGTTGTTACACAAAATACCATTTGGAAATACCAATCCGATCCATCTGCGTAACCAGTATCGATCTTACTAGCGTCGCTCCATGGAATGAATTTTCCAATGTATCCTCCTTCTGGGATACCATATGCTAGGTTATATCCAACCAACCAGAACATTATTGCTCCAATGGATACTAAACCTATATTTTTTGCACAGATTACAGATACACTTTTCGATGTAACCATACCTGACTCTAACATTGCAAATCCACAAGCCATAAAAAAGACCAGGAATCCACACATTAAAAATAGTAGAGTATTAAAAATAAACCCTACTTCTGCAGAAACAGTTGATTCTGCATATCCTGCACTACTCATGTTTAATAAAAAAATTAAACTAACAAGTGGCACACTTATTTTTTTTAATAATTTAGTCATTAAGACCTCCCTGTTAAGGGTGTTCTTATATTTTCAAAAATACGAAAAACTAACGTTGATTATGAGAATTTGATATGCAGAATTTGCATATAGTAACAGCCTTAACACACAATTATGTTAAGGCTGTAAAGACCTTTATTTATTGAAAACTTCTTTTAAAGCTTTTGCAGGTAAGAATTTGACCTTCTGTGATGCAGCAATTTGAATTTGCTCACCAGTTCTTGGGTTTCTTCCAACCCTAGCTTTTCTCTTAGCCACTTTATATGTACCAAATCCAGCAATTTTAACTGAATCGTCAGCTTTTAAAGCGTCCAAAATAGTGTTGGTAATTGTGTCAAAAGTTCTCTCAGCATCAGCTTTGCTCAAATTTAAAGCTCCTGAAAGCTTGACCACTAATTGTTTTTTGTTCATTTTAGCTCCGGTTTATTAGGTTATTTGCTATCTTTATCAAAAACCTTGATAAATCAAGACTTTTTTTAGTGTAAATAAAATACTTATACACAATATCTAGTATAGTAAAAAAACGTTGATTTTAAAGGCTTTTTTAAAACTTAAACAAATTTTATTGTAATACGCCCAGATCCTTCAAATCATTAAATGTTGTAAAAAACATTAATGTTAAAAGTAAAAAAATACCGATTCGAAAAAAACCCTCTTGAGTTTTTTGCGACAAAGGTCTTCCTAAAATTTTCTCAAATGTATAAAACATCAAATGACCTCCATCCAGCATTGGTATTGGGAATAAATTTACTAGCCCAAGACTTATAGATATGTAAGCCATCATGCTTATAAAAGCCAAAACTCCGAATTCCGCAACTTGACCAGATATTTTTGCAATTCTAATAGGTCCTCCTAATTGTGATGTATCAGCTTTACCTATTATCATGCTACCTATGTATTTTAATGATGCAGTACTTACATAGATAACTTCATTAGCTGCATGGTATAAAGCTTTAACAGGCCCTAACTTTACATGATTAATTTCATTATTGTATGCACCTAATTTAATGCCAACCATTCTTTTTTGTATTTTATTGCCAAGATTATCTTCACCAAGAACAGTGTTTGGTTTTACTTTAAGTATAATTTCATCAGAAAATCTTTTGACCTTAAAATCTATAATATCAGCTGAGGACATTGTTATATATTTAGACACATCCATAATACTTTGAACCTCGTTACCATCAATCTCTAAAATAATGTCATCTTGTTTGAGACCACCAATCATTGCAGGGCTATCTTTTTGTACTTCATTAATAACAGCAGGAGTAAAATCTTTTCCGACAAAAGTATAAATTGAAAAAAAAATTACTAAAGCTAAAATAAAATTGGCTAATGGTCCCCCAAAAACTATCAATACTCTTTGATATAAGGGTTTTAAAACAAATAACTTCTCTCTATCAATATCATTATATTGTTTAATTAATTTTTCTTGATCTGCTTGTGAAAATACATTGCGATCTCCAAAAAATTTAACATAACCTCCAAGAGGTATCCAACATATTTTCCAACGTGTGCCAGATTTATCATTCCATCCAAGTATTTCTTTACCAAATCCAATAGAAAAATCAGTGACACCAACTTTATACCTCTTTGCAAAATAATAATGTCCATACTCATGTATAAATACGACAATCATTATCAAAATTAAAAATGGAATAAGATAACCTGTGAGAAATGAAATCATTTTTTATAAACAGTATACTCAAAGTTTTGAGTTGTTTCATTAACTTGTAATAATTTTGCGCCATTTCTTGTATGAAATTTTGTTGCCATTTCGGTTAAAGGCGACAATGTGACTAATCTGTTTAAATGATTAGATTTCTTAATTTTTTTAAAAACCTCTTTAACAATTAATTTTCCTCCACCCTTTTTCTTAGACCAAACGGTATATGCAATCGCAATCTGTCCAACATTTTGACCTCTTTGAGTACTTTGTAAAAAAGCATCGTGACTAAATTTATCTAACTGAACAACATCTTTGGGTACTTTGTTTGTAAAAGCAAAACACATTACAGCATGAATTTCATTTTTGTATTTCACTCCATAAATTTTTCTCCCATAACTTGTTCTAAAATCATTATCTAATTCGGGTCTTACCGGATCTTCTTTTGTATTACATTGATCTAATTCAATCAATTCCGCCCCCTTGATCCAATCAAAAAAATTACTAAAATTTTTACTTAAGAGCTGTTTATTTTTTCTTAAGCGAGCTTTTATTCTGGGTTTAAATTTTTTGTTACTTTTTGAGAAATTATTTTCTAAATACTTAGAGGCTAATTTATCCCTAACATTTTTAAACATTTCTCTCATAATTTAATATTATAATTTAAGTTTTTAAGTCCATTAAATTAAAAATATAATAAAGCTATTACAATAGTTAAAATTATTACAAAAATTACAACTACAATATAATTTAATCTAATATTAAACTTCTTATAAAAAAATTCCTGTATTTTTTCCCAAAATAATACTACTAAAAAAACTATAACTGCTGGAATAACAAATTTTATCATTTTTAATCTTTTTTATCGCTGACGTAAATAGAGACACCTCTTGCATTAATATCAACATCAAATTTTTTGTGTAATGGTGGAAAAGCTCTTTGAGAACAGTCTAATCTATCACAGGTTCTACATGACACACCAATAGGTATCTCTGTTGATTTATCACTCATATTTAAATTTTCTGTATAAATAAAGTCTTTTGCATATTTTGCTTCACATCCTAATCCTATTGATAAAATACTTTTAGTCCTACCAAATCGTCCAATACCCTTCTCGACTGTTCTAGCTATACAAACATACTTTTCTCCATTAGTCATTTTGCTTACAGCACTTTGGATAACCCCCGGTCTAGTAAATGCTGAATACACGTTCCATCTAGGACATGCCCCTCCATATCTTGGAATTTCAATACCTGATAAAGAAAATCTTTTTGAAATATTTCCAGCCATGTCAACTCTCAAAAAATGAAATGGAATTCCAGGTAACTTTGGATCTTGTAAACAAGTTACTCTATGTGCAACTTGTTCAAAAGATGTTGCAAAGGTATTTTGAAGTAATTCTAAATCATATTTGAGTTTTTTACATTCAGAGTGAAAAAGTTTATACGGCATTAAGATTGCTGCTCCACAATAATTCAATAATGCTACTTTCGAAAGCTTCTTAGACTCCTCGGAAGGAAAAGAAAATTTAGATAAATAATCTTCAATATCTTTACTTGCACCCTCTTGCGCAATTTGAGCAGCAGCATGAAGTTTTTTTGTCTCTAACGAACTATAATCACTTAACAATAGTTCTTTTTTATTTTTTATAAAAATTTTAGAAAAAGGTTTATCTTCCTCAGGAATTACGTCTTTAACTACAATTCCATATTTTGATTTCAAATAATCACAAAGAGCAACATATCTAGTTCTATTATTTTTTTGTACTTTCTCAAAAACTTGATTTGCAAAATCTTCTAATTTTGGAAAATAATTCTTATTTTCTTGTAAAAAATCTGAAATTACTTCACCTGGAAAAGAATTTTTTCTATTATCCACAATTTTACCAGAAATTTTTTCTATTTTATTAACTAATTCATGATCCTTTTTCTTCAGAATATCACCCAACCGAACAATTGCTTTTCCAATTTTTGGATTTGTGCTAACTAAATCTTTTACCTCGGGACCTAAAATATCTAGGTCTTCAAATAACTTATCATCTAAAATTTCTGATAAAGTGTTCTCTAAATTTACATCAATTTTTGAAGTTAATTGTGAAAGTTCTATATTCAATTTATCACAAATCTTTAATAATAAATCTCCATCTATCTTTCTTTTGCCCCCTTCAATAAGATTTAAATAACTTGGTGAAATATTTAATTCCTCTGCAAGCTTATTGGCCTGTAAACCAAGCTGTCTTCTAAAAGCCTTTATTTTTGGGCCTATTTTTAAATTTAATTGACTCATGTTTTCTATTTGTAAATTTTGTAAATTTATATTTACAATAATTTTCCTTAATTTACAACCTTTTTATGCTTTTTTGTAGATTTTGTAAATTTTGTAAATTATAAGATTTACATGGAAGAAAAATTAAAAAACTACGAAAATGAGGCTCAAATCATTAGTCATGAGGACTTAGCTCAGCATAATAGAAGAGGTACTTACATGAGAGACGATCATTGTGATTGGGGTTCAAGTGGAATGCAAGATTTAGTTGAGACTCCAAGAGAGTCAAACTAGTTTAATTTTTAACATCTCATTTTCACAGCCTAATTTAGAAAGAGAGTAAATGAGTGCAGAGAATATATCATACGACCTAAAAAGATTTGCTGGAATAAAAAGGGATTATACACCCAAAGAAGTAGAGAGGTTACGAGGTTCGATTAAAATTGAATATTCATTGTGTAAACAACAATCTATTAAATTATGGAATCTTTTAAATTCAGAGCCTTATGTTAACACTTTAGGATCTTTATCAGGAAATCATGCAGTTCAACATGCAAAAGCTGGACTTAAAGCAATCTATTTAAGTGGATGGCAGGTAGCAGCTGATGCAAATACTGCTGGTGAAATGTATCCAGATCAATCTTTATATCCTTATGACAGTGCACCAAAATTAGTTGAATCTATGAACAATGCTTTAATTAGAGCAGATCAAATCCAACATATGGAAATTAATGATGGTGATATGAAGAAAGAAAAAAGAACCGATTATATGCTTCCAATTATCGCTGATGGTGAGGCAGGTTTTGGTGGACCATTAAATGTATTTGAGCTAGCGAAAAAATTTATCAAAGCTGGGGCTGCGGGTGTACATTTTGAGGATCAACTTGCCAGCGAAAAAAAATGTGGTCACATGGGTGGTAAAGTTCTTGTACCAACAGGTACAATGATTAAAAATTTAAAAGCCGCAAGGTTAGCTGCTGATATAGCAGATGTTCCATTAATAATTTTAGCTAGAACTGATGCTAATGCCGCAAAACTTATTACTAATGATTTTGACGACAATGATAAACCTTTTTTAACTGGAGAAAGATCACCAGAGGGCTTTTATTATGTAAAAGCGGGAATTGATCAAGCCATCTCTAGAGGATTGGCGTATGCACCTTATTCAGATTTAATATGGTGTGAAACTGCAACTCCTAATCTTAAAGAGGCGAAAAAATTTGCAGATGCTATCCATGAAAAATTTCCTGGAAAACTGTTAGCTTATAATTGTTCACCCTCTTTTAATTGGAAAAAACATTTATCAGATAGCGAGATAGCGACTTTTCAAACTGAAATAAGTAAAATGGGATATAAATTCCAGTTTATTACTCTAGCAGGATTTCATACTCAAAATATAGCTATATTTGAATTAGCAGAAAAATATAAAAAAGAAGGAATGACCGCTTATTCTAAAATTCAACAACAAGAATTCGCTCGTGAAAAAGATGGGTACACCAGTGTAAAACATCAAAGAGAAGTCGGTACTTCTTACTTTGACGCTGTATCAAATACAATTAGTAGCGGGAAAAGTGCTACTACCGCTATGGACGGCTCAACAGAGTCTGAGCAATTCTAATAAATAAATTCCTCTTATAAATTAGTTTTAACTGGCCCAGTGATGGGTCAGTTATGACTTAATGTTATAACCCTTCTTGAGTAATATTGAGACAGCAAACACACAAATTATTAGAAATAAAACCATCAATCCAACACTGATCAAAATATTAAAATCTGAAATACCATAAAAGGAAAATCTAAGACCATTTATTAAATAAACTACTGGATTAAAATAAGTAATCATTTGCCAAAATTCTGGCAGCATATCTAAAGAATAAAGACTTCCGCCTAAAAACACCATAGGTGTTATAACTAATGATGGCACTATAGACATCTGTTCAAAATCTTTACTCAAAATTCCAATTAAAAATCCAAATAAGGCAAAAGTAAAAGAGACTAAAATTAGTAAAAAGATCATTAACAACGGGAATTGAACCTCAACATCAACAAAAAATGAAGAGGTCGTGAATATAACGGTTCCAACTATTAGGGTTTTTGTGGCACCCGCACTTACAAAAGCTAACACGATTTCAAAAGTTGAAATTGGGGCAGCCAAAATTTCATAAATAGTTCCATTAAATTTAGGAAAAAAAATACCAAAAGAGGTATTACTTATTGATTGTGTCAGTAGGGTTAACATTAAGAGTCCAGGTACAATATATGATCCATAGCTAATTCCATCGATTTTTTGAACGTATCCTCCTATCACTGAACCAAATACAATGAAATATAATGAGGTAGATATAACAGGAGATAAAAGTGACTGACCTAGTGTTCGCCTAAAACGATCCATTTCATGAAAATAAATTGCTTTAAAGCCATAAAAATTAATTTTCATTATTTTCCCTTACCAATGTTACAAATATTTTTTCTAGATTGCTCTGTTCAGTCTTTAAATCTTTCAATTTCAAACCAGAATCCCTAATATCTTGTAAAAGATTAGTAATACCTGTTTGTTTTTCGCTGAGATTATAAGTGTAGTCTAGAGACATTCTGTTATTTCCAATTTCCAATCTATATTTCTTTAAGGAAACTGGAATATTCTTTATTTCCTCTTGTAATTCAACTGTTAATGTTTTTTGTCCCATTTTTTTTAATAATTCATTTTTTTCCTCTACAATTATAATTTCTCCTTGATTAATTACACCCACACGATCCGCAATCGCCTCAGCTTCCTCTATATAATGAGTTGTAAGAATTATAGTAACACCTGTCTCTCTTAAAGACTTAACTACTTTCCACATTTCTTGTCTTAACTCAACATCTACGCCTGCTGTTGGCTCATCTAAAAATAAAATTTGAGGTTCATGTGATAGTGCTTTTGCAATTAAAACTCTTCTTTTCATTCCACCAGATAGCTGGCGAAGTTTTAAATCTTTCTTGTCCCACAGTGTTAATTGTCTTAAAACTTTTTCTATATGTTTTGGATCAGGTTTTTTTCCATATAAACCTCTTGAATATGAAACATTATTAAAAACTGTCTCGAATTGTTCTAGTGTAAGCTCCTGTGGAACTAATCCAATTCTTGATCTAGTTTCCCTATAGTCTTTAATTATATCAAAATTTTCGACAGTAATTTTTCCAGAAGATGGTTTTACAATACCACAAATTATACTTATTAAAGATGTTTTGCCGGCTCCATTTGGGCCTAACATTGCAAAAATTTCGCCTTTATTAATTTGTAAATTAATATTATTTAAAGCTTTGAAGCCATTATCATAAACCTTAGAGAGATTTTTAATTTCGATTTGTTTTTCCAGCATTTGAAGTGTTATATAGCGATTAATTTAACTTATACAATCTTGTATTATTTAAACTTTGTTAACTTTAAAACTACTAGAGGTAAAAAGGTAGCTATCAGAAATGATACAAACAACAATGATTGATTAATAAAGGGTGTAAATAGCTCCTTTGATAAAAGAAAACCAACTAATAAACTTTTAGAAAAATCTGGTGATGGAAACAATAGTAAGCCACCAATTAGCCCTATTATAATTGAAAAATATGCTGTTTTTTCATTAATTCTCTGATCAAAAAAACTATAAAAGATTGTAAAAACAAATGCACAACAAAATAAATCTGCCAATAAAAAAAGATACAAAATATCAAATCCTTTAGATGCTATAAAAAAAGAGATCAAAGATAAGAGTAAAATTACGTATTTTGAAAATTTAAGATAGTTTATTTTCTTTCTCTTTTTAAACTCAATTACTGCTTTGCCATCAACTACAATTAAGCTTGAGATTGCATTGACCAATGTATCAACCGTTGAAATCGTTAAAGCAAGCCCAAGAATTATTACTATTAAAGATAACATAGTAGAGTTATTTTTAAGTAAGAGTGAAAAAAAACCAAGATCAGGTCTATTAACTGGATCAATAGAAAAAGCAACCATTCCAACAAAACCTGTATAAAAAACTATTGGAATAATAATAAAAAAAGAGAATATTAAACTTTTCTTTAAAGTCACAAAATTCTTAGCAGCATAAACTCGTTGCCAATTACCTTGATGAAACAAATTTGTAGCAGCTACTGCAATAAAAAAGGTTAATCCTGCAGTATAACCTGGAATATAAGATGTGCTAATTAAATGAGGATTTTTTTCACCTATAAATTTAAATGAAAATTGATCTAAATTTAAATTTTTAATTATAAAAAAAGAAATAATCAAAAGAACTATAACTAAGATCATTTGAATATTGTCTGTAAAAAGTGAGGCTCTTAAACCGCCATAAAAAGTATAGGTTAATGTTGCTAATAATACTATAAAGGCAGTCAACCATAATGGAGTTCCTGAAATATAATTTATTAAAACAGAAATAGCGGTTACCTCTGCGCATAAAAATATAAACATATAAAAAATCATCATTAACAAAATAAGTTTAAATAAACTCTGTCCAAATTTTTTTCTTAAAAATTCAACTAAAGTTGATCCTCTTGGAAATTCTTTTCTAATTTTTTTTCCTAAAAAAATGAGAAAGAACATTGGAAATGCTGTTCCTAAAGAGTATCCTATAACTGACCCGATACCTCCCCAGGTTGATGCAGATACTGGTCCAAACAAAATCCATGCTCCTAATGCTGATGCAGTTAAGCTGGTAGTAAGAGAGAACAATCCTACACTACGGTTTGCAGTTAAATAGTTGCTCAAATCTTGGAATTTCCTCGAATAGTAAACTCCAAAAAAAGTGAAAAATAAGCAAGTGCAAATTACTAGAGCTAATGAAGTTGATTGGCTTATAAAATACTTATCCATTTTCCCTTTCTGAATTACCGGACAGGTTCTTAGGGTTTAATCTCAGTCTGTATAGACACCCCTTAATTCAATTACAATATATACGAAATTAAAATTTTACAAAATTATATTATCAATTTGTTTTTCAGCATCCTTTATTGATTTTTCATAATTTAGAGCCATTTGATCTGCATTGATTGTCTCTATTTTATCAATACCAAAAAAATTTAATATAAATTTCAACCAAGGTGTTAAAAAATCCTCTTTACTATTTAATTTAGTTCCACCAGATGTAATGACTAAATAAGCTTTTTTATTTTTTAATAAACCTTCTCTTCTTCCATTTGGCTTAAATTTAAAAGTTTCACCAACTCTTGCAGCTAAATCTGACCACGCTTTTAAAGTAGCTGGTGGTCCGTAATTATAAATTGGAGCTGAAATTATAATAATATCGCTTTCTTTAAGCTCTTTAACCAGTTGATCTGATAATTCAAACATTTTTCTATGATGATCAGTTTGATCTTTTTTTTCAATATTCATCCCTGACTCTGTTAACCCTGAGACGAAAACCATTTCCTCATTTAAATCTCTGTAAATTATCTCATCCTCTGGACTTTTAATTTTATTTAATAACTTTTTAGCTAAAGCTCTTGAAGTCGATCCCTCTTTTCTGGCACTGGAGTCTATTTGATAAATTTTCATTTCTTAATTATCCAAAATTTTGAAGAAAAGGAAATATATTTAATAAATAAAAGCCAAGTGCTTGTAGGTGATTAGTTATCATTAAAATACCAGTGATTAACAATATAGATCCCCCAATTTTAGATACCTTATTAATATTTTTTCTAAAATTTTTTGAAAATACTAAAAATCTTTGTATCAAATATCCAGCCAATATAAATGGCACTGCTAATCCAATAGAATAAAAAGTTAAAAGTAAAATACCTTGTTGTAAACTTTCTTCTGTTGACGCTAAAACTAGTATTGATCCAAGTATTGGACCAATGCAGGGAGTCCATCCAAATGCAAAAGCCATACCAATCAAAGCTGGACTAAAAAAATTTCTTTTTATATCTGTTTGCACTCTTTTTTCATAATTTAAGAATTTTATATTTATAATTCCAATTAAATGGAGGGATAGAATAATGATTATAACTCCTGCTACTATTCTTAACTCATAAGAATTTTGTAAGAGAACTTGTCCAAGTAATGTAGATGCTGCACCAAAAAAAATAAAGACGATTGAAAATCCAACAGTGAATAGAATAATAGGGAATAAATTTACGCTTTTTTTTTCAATTAATTCATTAATTGAACTTCCAGATATGTAAGAAATATATCCTGGAATAAGCGGTAAAACGCATGGGGATAAAAAACTTATCAATCCAGCACCTAACGCAATAAATAGTTCCATCATTTAAATGTATTAATCTTTATAAGGTATGACTTTATGACTTTGTTGGCCTAGCTTATCTATTCCCAAAACGACTTCTTCACCGCCTTTTAAGAAAACAGGTGGCTTCATATTTTCACCAACACCAGGTGGAGTTCCCGTACAACAAATGTCACCAGGATGTAAACTCATACATGAGCTCATATAAGAGACCAATGTCTTTACATCAAATATCATATGTTTGGTGTTTCCTGTTTGCATTCTTTTGCCATCAACATCTAAAAACATATTCAAGTTTTGAAAATCAGTAACCTCATCTTTTGTCAGAATGTAAGGACCAATTGGGCCAAATGTATCAAAACCCTTTCCTTTATCCCAAGTTAAACCTCTATTCTTTTGAAAATCTCTTTCGCTCACATCGTTCACTAAAAAAAACCCAAGAACATGATCCATGGCATTTTCAACACTTACATTAATGGCTTTTTTTCCGATAACAAAACCTAACTCAACTTCCCAATCCGTATGATTAGACCCCTTAGGAACAATAATTGGATCGTTTGGTCCAACTATACAACTAGTAAATTTTGAGAAAATTATAGGTTCTTTTGGTATTGGCAAATTTTGTTCTTCGGCATGATCTTTAAAATTTAAACCAATGCCAATAAATTTTGATGGGTTAGAGACACATGCACCTATTCTAGAACTTGAATCAAGCTTTGGTAAAGTTGAAATATCAGTTTTTTTTATTTTCTCTAAAGTATCAAAATTTAATGTGTTAGGATTTAAATCATTAATTGTTGATGACAAATCTCGGTAATTGTTTTCACTATCTATGATTGCTGGTTTTTCTTCTCCAACACTACCTATTCTACATAATTTCATATTTCTCTTCCTAGACTTAAATAATTAGCTCCTTTTGTAGTAAATGAATTTTATTCACTAGTCAATAATTTGTGGTTCTTGCTAATCGAGCTGCGCCCCGAACACCGCTTGCATCACCAAATTTAGGTTTTAAGAAAGTCCCCTCAAATTCACCCCCTGCTACAAATTTTTTCATTTTTTGTTTAATTTCATCTAAAAAATTTATTTCGTTAGATACTCCACCCCCGAAAACAAACACATCTGGATCAATAATATTAACAACAGTGGCTAAAGACATAGCGAGTTGATCTTTATATTTATCAATTAATTTTTCTGCATCTAAATCA
>LULK01000025.1_pt2 | contig 20997 bp, 25 predicted proteins | sample 728181 | NCBI WGS metagenome assembly LULK01 (sample SAMN03860291, study PRJNA289734) | marine metagenome | biome: seawater column; feature: ocean; material: water; isolation source: Red Sea water column Station 169 - depth 10m | place: Saudi Arabia: Red Sea | collected 2011-10-15 | depth 10 m | reverse complement strand
AAAAATCCTAGTTGGCTAAACAAGAAAATGGAGCTACCTACCTCCATTTTTGATCTAGTTACTGATTTCTGGCGTACATCCATACAAAAGGGGTCGAGCAATGAACGCACGCGAAGATTTTATTGAGTACGAGGCAGTACTTTCATACTGCCGAAACAAAACAATGAGTGGTTATGAGCAAGCAGTACATTATGGACGCTTGAGCGGTTATTTCACTTCCGACAACAAACTTACGCCAATGGGTCGCAAGATCGCACGATTACTTGAGGATGGTCTGGCCGCGTAATTATTTTACGCTCATATGACAGTGGAGATCTGTAGCAGTTTATTTGTCTCCGTTCGCGGAGTATTAAGTGGAGATCGCAAAACAGCAGGGGACAACTATGCTTTATATGCGACGTTTAATAGCCTCCACGAACGGATCCGTTGGACCACACAATTGTCCCAGCCCGTCCATGATGGCTATTTTTGGACTAAGCTCATTAGCAGCCCTAAGACATTACTAATCTCTGTATCTTCGAATTACTAAATTACTGTCGCCAAATTTCTTCAAGCTGCACCGTTAAGCACAAATTTTGATAGGTAATTTGAAATCTTGATCATTTTTTTTGCAAACTTTAGAGCAAAAGCTGACTACAATTAGAAGAAACTAGACCTTCCTTGAGGTAAACTACCAATTTCAAATTTTATATTGTCAACATTTATGGGGCTACCCATACGGACACCAAAGGTTCACCTATTTTATAAACAGCTCTCTGATGAATATCTCCTAAGTACAAAAGATCGAGTTCTTTTATATTACATCTTAAAATAGCAAAGCAATCTTGCTGAGGAATTTTTTTGTAATCAAATGGACCTTTTATTTCAGCGCCAGGTCGAGGAACGGATCCATAAGACATACGCGATTGCATTGGTATTCTACTCCAATCGGCTTCAACTTCGGAGCCTGTCAGTATATCAACAATTACTGAAGCCCTTATCTGAAACTTAGCTTTTGGGATCCAAAAATGTAAACCAGCAAAATTACTTTTCTTAAGTGAAAATACTTTATTGGTTTTGAGATCCGTATGAATTTCTAAGCAATTTGACATACGGTCAGCCCTTCTTAGAACGACGGTTCTCATAGTTGGAAAACCTTCTTCTGAAATTGTAGAGAAGGTAGGATTTCTAGATGCAAATTTTGCGTCAACAACGCCTCGCGTCAGAAGAGACCAAGCTTGATCTAAAAATTCACTCAAATCAGAAAATTGCTTCATTTAGCTTTCTTAGTTTCTTGTGAAAGAGTATCAATTTTTTGATTGGCTGCAATCAATCTAGTTTCTAACTTTCTCACCAGCGCTGAAAGAAATACATCCTTTTGAAGTCTTTTTTTGAGATTTGCAGAACTGATTACTTTTGCTGACAAGCCTGAAGGTCCCGCTACAACACTCACGGTTCGGTCAGATTTCAAAACTAAAGAAGCTTCACCAAATAACTCATTCGGGCCGAATGAATTCAATTTTACTCCGTCTGCACTGATTATTTCTGCTGATCCATCAAGAACCAAGTATGCAGAGACCGATTTATCACCTGCTTTGTAAACAATTTCGTTTGGATCCCAAATATTAATATCTTTTTTTGCTTTCATATGATTAGGATCCGCTTCTATATATTTTTGTACGACAGAGACTTAACACAAATACAATCATAGTGATATGTTCAAATTTAGAAATATAAAATTATTGTATCCACTTTAATTTATTCAGTTTTTAGTCCGTCAGATTAAATACTAAATTAGTTAACTTTGAGTGGCATTTTCCCAAGCAGCTAACAGATCGTCATAAGAAATCTCATCAATATCCCCATTCTTTTCTTGTACAAGTTTGCTAAGTTCCTCCTCTAAAACTTCGACCTGCGTATCAGAAAGGTTATTTAATGCTGATTGACTAATTATATTAGAAAGTTTTTCGTATAGTTTGTGACTAAGCATTCTCGCCCTCCACTCAGACGTTTAACTGATAAGAAGGATTTTATGAGCCATTATCTCAAATTTGGCGCGACTCTAAGTAAAAGCGTCTGATCTTTACGATTTCTATTTACACGTTCAGTATACCAAATTATTCAACAAAATTCAAATCTTGAGTTACAATTTAATGGATAAAAATCAAATGAAAATAGTGTTGGTCAAACCGGAAATACCACACAACACCGGTGCTATTGGACGAACTTGTGTGGCTCTTGATTTGGAACTGATATTAATCAAACCACTTGGGTTTTCTATTGATGATACCAGTGTCGCTCGTGCAGGCACACGATACTGGAAATACGTAAATATAAGTCAATATGAAGATTGGAATGACTTCATAAACACAAGAAAACCGCATAAAGAAGATATATTTCTATTCGAGGAGATAGGGCATACTAGCTTTTATGATGCACCATATACAAAGAATTCGTATTTAATCTTTGGCTCTGAGTCGACAGGTTTACCGCAAAAAATACTAGCAGAAACTCCAGATCGCATCTTTGCCTTGCCCATGAAAAACTCAAAGGTAAAATCACTGAATTTATCAAATGCTGCTACTGCTGCAGCATATCAAGCATTGAAACTGCATTGGTAATAAGAATTAAACATATTAAATATTCAAATTATATGTGCTTTTAATTAAATGTAACAATACTGTAACACCATATTAGGTTTAGCAAATAAATTTACATTTTTTCTAGAAATAGGTGCGAGTAGTTCATTTAATCGGGATAGAGGCAGAGTGGACTAATGAGCGTCCTGATATCAGGGAACCAACATTTTATCTTAGGTCTCAGTTTTTGGGTGACACCAACTTACAGGCTAGGTGTCACCTTTTTCTTTTTTACAAGAAAATCTGCGCAAAACTGTTCATAAATCATTTGATTCAAAAATATCAAATCGATGAAAAACCAATATCGCACCTGGCGGCTAAAATAAGATCATTCAAATGAATTTTTTTTATCTTATGGCTCCACCAGTATACTTTCACACTTCCCCATTCAGTTATAATTTTAGGATGGTGACCTTCTTCTTCAGCAATTTCCCCCACTTTATTAGTAAATATTAGTGCTTTCTCAAAATCTGAAAAATTATATTTACGGAATAATTGCGTCACACCACTTTCATTTATCAAAGACCAATCTGTACTCGATACAAATTGCTGTATTTCCTCTTCACTTGCAGGTTCAGCATCTGCTTGACAAGCAATGCACACTTTTTCATGAATTCCAGACAAAACTAAACTCCAGTATTTAATTTCACTTAGGAAATAGAGTAAAACTCAAAAACATTAACAGGCTACAACCGTTACAGCCCAACTGCATCAGCCACGGAACTTATAACATTACCTGCCGCACCACCAACTCCGTTCGCAACATCCGTAATTTGTGAACAGCTTGCCAAAAATAAAACAGAAACAATGATAATTTTTTTCATTTATTAGGTCCTTTCAGAAAATTAGATTAGTTGATATAGAAATAGCACAAATAAATTAAAAATAGGCTACATTAAAATTAGTTTTTGGTAAATAATTTTCATTAAAGGATGTATAAATGCCCGCACTCAACACTCCAGTTTGTGAGTTTGGTTGGAAAGCTCAAAACTTCTCTCTCCAATCAACAAGTAATGAAATAGTTGAGCTTAATAAAGTGCGTGGCCAAAATGGCACTTTAATTATGTTTATATGTAATCACTGCCCTTATGTCTTGAGTGCACTTGATGAAATAATATTTGAGGCTAAAGAGTTAATTAAAAATGATATAGCTGTTATAGCAATCTCATCGAATGATGTATCCACCCACCCCGACGACAGCTTTGAAAATATGCAGGCTCTTTCTGTTGATAAAAAATTACCATTTCCTTACTTGTATGATGAAACACAAGAAGTAGCTAAAACTTACGAGGCTGCTTGCACACCTGATTTTTTCGGATTTAATTCTGAATTGAGTCTTCAATATAGAGGACGTCTGAACAATAAAAGAGAAAGCCCAAACGAAATAAGACGAGAGCTTTATTCAGCTATGATCGAGATAGCTAAAACCGGCAAAGGACCGCGAGAACAAATACCATCTATGGGCTGTTCAATAAAATGGAAATCATAGGTTCAGGGGGCCTATGGCCGGTAGTAAGGTAATTCACCGAGCTGACATTAAGTCTTTCAGCCCACAATAAAGGTTTTCCAAAAAACGTCCAATTTTTGTATTTCGTTTATTTCTAATATGGCGAACGTATAATACACCGTTCTGAGCTAGATTTGGATACATTAAACTGCCTCAAATTTTTTATTTCACAGTAACAATTTTCTTAAGCTATTCCAAAACCTATCATACTAATCGGTAACTAGTGTGATAATTTTGACTCTACTCAAACAATAGAAGATCGATTTAAGTGGCTAAAAACTTATTCTACACAAATTAAACACATTTATTGAGAATGTTCTGTATGTTTATTAATGAACTCTTGAAACCTAAGACACACCTCGCTATCTCTACCAACACTTGTTCGTTATATAAGGAAGAAATCAATAGTTCGAAGACCGCACAGTGCCCCACCCTCTCGCGATACAGGTCCGAGAGTAAATGAGAACATAATATGCCCAGAAATAAGACTGATAGGAAGTGATGGCGATAATGTAGGGGTAGTTAGCCCTGAAAGAGCTCTTGAATTATCTGATGAAGCCGGGCTAGACCTAGTGGAAATTTCACCTAATGCTAATCCTCCAGTCTGTAAGATTATGGACTATGGCAAATATAAATATGAACAACAGAAACGAGAGTCAGAGGCTCGCAAAAATCAAAAAATCATAGAAGTCAAAGAAATAAAGTTTAGACCTGGCACAGATACTCATGATTATGAAGTTAAGATGCGTAGTGTAACCAAGTTTCTCGAAAAAGGCGACAAAGTAAAGATAACACTAAGATTTCGCGGAAGAGAAATGGCTCATCAAGAGTTGGGACGAGAATTGTTGGAGCGGGTAGCAGCAGACATAGAAGGTTTTGGCAAAATAGAAAATATACCAAAAATGGAAGGTCGCCAAATGACCATGATGATTGGGCCAACCTCTTCTAAATAGATAGTCATATTTATATTTGGACTTCAGACTTTAATCTAGGCATTGGCCTTAAGCTGTTTTCTTTAAGTAGACCGCCTATCCCCATGCGAGCAAATTCATATTCGCTCGGTATTTGACCGCAAACTACTCGGGACAATACCCAATCTGCGCCATTGGTTGCGGGAGACTTGGCGCAACCTGGTAAGCCAATAATTGGCTTGTCGGATAAAAGACCCAAGAACAAAAGATTACCGGGATCAACGGGGATACCAAACCTCAAGATTTTACCTCCAAGAGATTTAACTGCCATCGGAGCTACATCCGAAATATCGGATGTTGCAGATGCAGTTAATATAAGAATTAAATCACTTGCAGCGTTAGCAATAGCTTCCTTTAAATTATCTTCGTGATGTGGAACATCTTTGTTTACACTTAATGATAATCCCAAATAATCCGTTCTTTTTTTAATTGCATTTAGTGACTTATTAGAAGTACCCCTAGAAATTTTTGTGGTAATCAAATGTGCCGATAAATATTTTGGTCTTTTCAACCTAATAGTTCCGGTTGCTAAACTAGCGACCGTCTCGAGATTAGAGGTAATCACTCCATAACTTATAATTTTTATTGTAGCTACGATTGAACCCTCAGTGACCTGCGAATAATTTGGAATTGTTGCAATCGTTATCATATTATCGATGGAATTGGCTTTTATAAGATTTTCTTCATCGAAAACTACAATTCCGGTCATGCTAGCAAAAATGTTAACACGACCAGTAAAAGCTATACTTTTTTTAAAATTCTCTGGCTCCGCCAAAAAATGGATATTTTCCGCAACCTTTGCGGCAGCTAAATTCTCCTCAGTATCATTAACTTCAAGCCTCGCAACAACGACTTCATCATACCCGAATTCAATTAACTGTCTGATATCTTTTTCGTCTAAAACTTTTCCCTTCCGAAATCTATCTCTTCCACAAACCAATGAATGAGCTAATATGCCACCTGCAGCATATTTGGTTAGTACTGTTCCAAACTTCATTCTTTATACTGCCTAAGTTTAGAAATTATCTCTGCAAGGATTGAAACTGCAATTTCGGCCGGGTTGCTAGCGCCTATCTTAAGGCCAATAGGCCCACTTATCCTGTTTGTGCTTTCTGGGTCAAAGCCTAACTTTTCCATTCTATCTATTCGAGCAGCATGCGTTTTAATGGATCCCAGTGCGCCAATATAAAATGCATTACTATTTAAAGCAATTTCTAAGGCTGGGTCATCTAACTTAGGATCGTGTGTTAAAAGTACTATGGCAGTATTTCTATCAATGGATAGCTCAGAAAGAGCAGTATCCGGCCAATCCTCAATAATGTTCTCCAAATCAAAGCGATCAGAATTTGCAAAACCACTTCTAGGATCAATCACGATTGGATCAAAATTTGCTATTCTCGAAAGTTTTACCAAGTTCTGTGCAATATGAACGGCACCAACAATTACAATTCTAGTTGGTGAACTGTGAACAGTTACAAAAACTTTATCTTCTTCCTCAAAACCGGACAATCCACTAATTAAGCGCTTAGAAAAACTTTCTGTTTTTAGTTCAGTTTTGCCGGTTTTAATGTCTACAACACATGCCACTGGGACCTTGTTACGCCTTAATTCTACCAACCTTTTTAATGTTTCAATTGAAATTGTATGCCCAACTGGCTCAAGCATTACTCGAATTTTACCGCCACAAGCCAATCCAACGGAAAAAGCGTCTTCGTTACTTACACCATATTCCAGTAGTCTAATCTTTTTTGTGGTAATTGTCTCTTCTGCTTCGGACACAACTGCGTTCTCGATACATCCGCCCGATACTGAACCCTGCATTTTTCCATTTAAGCCAATAGCCATCTGTGCTCCCACCCGACGCGGGGCAGAACCCCATGTTTCAACAACAGTTGCCAGAACCACAGGTTCACCGAGAGATGCCCAAGATAGAGCAATCTCTGGAATATTGTCAGTTGAATAGTTCGATTCCATTTTTAAATGTCCAAACCTTTTTGCATAACAATTAGAATAATATCTTTCCCTGTACAGCTTAAACTGGATGTAGTCTTGCACAGAAAATTAAACAGACTTAAATCTAGCTTTTATGCTATTTATAGAAATAAATTCAAACCTATAAATGGCTTATGTGTTATAAATTAAATTTATTCTCTTTAATTTGTCTAGAAATCGACTTCAAAAGTGTGTAACCGAAAATCATGACAAAAGAGTTGGAAATAGTTAGACCGGATGACTGGCATTTGCATCTGAGAGACGGAACAATTTTAAAGTCTGTACTTCCTTACACCTCAAAAATTTTTGGCCGATCTATCATAATGCCAAACCTAATACCTCCAATTACAACAGTCCAAGATGCGACAATGTATAAAGATCGTATTATTGAGGCCCTCCCTAATGATCATAGTTTTAGACCACTAATGACTCTTTATTTAACCGAAACAACCGACGTAATGGATTTAGCAGAGGGCTTTGCTAAAAATTTAATTTCTGCAGTAAAGTTGTATCCCGCTGGAGCAACAACTAATTCTTCTCTTGGGGTAAATGACTTTAAGAGACTGTACAAAATTTTTGAAAAAATGGAAGAAATTGGCTGCATCCTATGTGTTCATGGCGAAATAGTAGACCCTGACGTTGATATATTTGATCGAGAGCACGTGTTTATTGAGAGAGTTCTTGATCCGATTATACGGACTTTTCCAAACCTTAAAGTGGTTATGGAGCACATAACTACTGAGGAGGCAGTAAATTACATTGAAACTTCGAACGAAAACGTAGCAGCAACGATCACAACTCATCATCTCGTGATAAATCGTAATTTAATGTTAGCTGGAGGTATCAAACCTCATTACTATTGCTTGCCGGTAGCCAAAAGAGAGAAACATCGTGTCGCACTGTTAAACGCCGCTGTCTCTGGCAATTCGTCATTTTTCTTAGGCACGGATAGTGCGCCTCATTTTGATAGTCAAAAAGAAAGTTCCTGTGGCTGTGCGGGGTGTTTTACTGCGCCAAATACTTTACCAATCCTAGCACAGTTATTTGAGCAAGAAAGTTTACTAAAAGAACTTGAAAAATTTGTTAGTATAAATGGTGCAAATTTTTATAACTTACCCTTAAATAGTGAACATATAAAGTTAGTAAAAGAAGAATATCCAGTTGAGTTTCCCAACAAAATATTTACTTCAGAGGGTGATATAACCGTATTTGATCCAGGTTTTCCATTATACTGGTCTGTCAAATCTTAATAGAGAATTTTAAAGGTTAATAAATGATACCATCATCTTACATACCGGATAATGAAATGGCCAAGCTTTCTGCCCGTATGTTAATAGAAATAGGAGCTATTGGCTTTAATTCAGAAACACCTTACAAATTGGCATCTGGACTACCTAGCCCTACATACGTTGATTGCCGAAAACTTATATCCTTTGCCAGAATAAGAGCGACGCTTATGGATTTTTTGACGATCAAAATTCTGCGTGACGTTGGAATGGAAAAGATAGATAACATCGCTGGTGGCGAGACCGCAGGCATTCCGTTCGCCGCATTAGTTGCTGAAAGAATGGGTTTGCCAATGAGCTACGTTAGAAAAAAACCAAAGGGCTACGGAAAAAATGCGCGAATCGAGGGCGTTATTGATTCTGATCAGACTGTCCTTTTGGTTGAAGATCTCGCAACGGATGGCGGTTCAAAAATATCATTTGTAGAAGCTATCAGACAAACTGGTGCCATTTGTAACGATACAGCAGTAATTTTTTATTATGATATATTTTCCGAAGCTCCGGCTATATTTAAAGAAAATAACATTAAGCTGCATTTTTTATGTACCTGGTGGGATATTTTAGCGGAAGTAAAGTTACATAAGTCCTTCACCTCTAGCACAATCGAAGAGGTTGAAAAGTTTTTAAATTCACCCCGTGAGTGGCAAAACGAGCGGCTTTAATAAGTAAACAATCTTCTTAACTTACTAGAGTTTAATCTGTCCTAAGCTGCTTCAAATAATTCACAAAGTATCCACAGAATTATACAATTTGCCCAGCTTTGATCATTAGTGTATGCATCGATTAACTTAGTTAGAAAGCCACTAATGAACACCGTTACTGCAATTAATCCCACCGGAGCAGAAATCCATTCTCCTGAAACTATGCCGCACTCCATAGAAGCAGAGCAGCAACTTTTAGGAGCAATCCTAAGCAATAATGAGGTATTCGATAGAGCAGATTCCTTGATAACGTCAGAACATTTTTTTGACCCGGTTCATGCTAATATATACGAGGTTGCATCTGGAAGAATAAAAAAAAATAGCATTGCCTCACCCGTAACATTAACTGCCTTTTTGAAAGATGATCCAGGTTTAAACGAACTTGGAGGCGCAAGCTACCTCGCTAAATTAGCGGCCTCAGCAGTAGCGGGTTTTGCGGTCCAGGATTATGCTCAATTAATCTATGACTTGGCTATTCGACGGCAGCTTATTCTTCTGGGGAAAGATATCTCTGAGCGAGCTCAAAAAATGGAAATTGACCAGGAGCCCAGAGAACAAATTGTGGATGCAGAGCAAGCACTATATCAATTGGGAGAAGCTGGGAAAACAGACAGTGGGTTTAAATCGTTTTTAAAAGCTGTAACTGATGCCGTCGATATAGCTAATGCTGCCTTTCAGCGTGACGGTGGACTTGCTGGAATTTCAACCGGCTTCATTGATCTAGATAAGAAACTGGGCGGCCTACACAAATCAGATTTGTTAATTCTGGCAGGAAGACCTTCAATGGGGAAAACTTCATTAGCCACAAACATAGCTTACAATGTTGCCAAAGCTTACAAGAAGGGCATATTGAAAGATGGAACAGAGGGCTCAATAAATGGTGGAGTAATAGGGTTTTTTTCTCTAGAAATGAGTGCAGAACAACTCGCTTCTAGAATTCTCTCGGAGGCAGCAGAAATTCCATCTGAAAATATTCGCAGGGGCGACATGACAGAAAAAGAATTTCGTCGGTTTGTCGATGCTGCAAAAGAATTAGAAAGTTGTCCATTGTTTATCGACGACACTCCTGCGCTACCTATTTCCCAATTGGCAGCAAGAGCACGCCGCCTAAAAAGAAAACATGGTTTAGACGTAATGATAGTAGATTATCTTCAACTCGTAAGACCTGCCGCATCCAAAGACAGCAGAGTAAATGAAGTTTCTGAAATAACACAAGGTATGAAAGCTATCGCAAAAGAACTAAATATACCCGTTATTGCTCTATCTCAGCTCAGTAGACAGGTAGAGTCTAGAGACGATAAAAGACCACAATTATCAGATTTGAGGGAATCAGGTTCCATTGAACAAGACGCTGACGTCGTAATGTTTGTATTTCGTGAAGAATATTACAAAGAACGTGAAAAACCAAGTGATCAAGATCTTGAGAATATGGCAAAATGGCAATCTGAAATGGAGCACCTTCATGGTCGCGCTGAACTTATTATTGGAAAGCAAAGGCACGGACCAATAGGAACAATTGAACTTAGTTTTGAAGGTCAATTCACAAGATTTGGCAACATAGCTAAGGCTTGGCAAAACGAATTGGATAGATAGCTTTCTTAATTTGTAAGACGACCTTTCCTCCCACCGCGCCTTATGGGGCTTACTGTCTTTATCATACCTTCTTTCAAGGTAACTAACATTGGATGCTCTTGTTTGTCGCCATATTGTTCTATTAGCAACGGTATTATTTTTCGCGCATCAGCATCGTTCGGTAAACTTAATGCCCAATCTAAGAAGATTGATCTGCATTCTTCTACCTTAATTCCCTCAATATTGAAGCTTTCTCTAATGAGTGCCTTAGGGTCATTGTGATCACCTTTCATCAAAGACCTCTTTTGGGTTGGGCAAAATATCACTTATAATCTCTGCAGATTTAGTGGTCATTTCTCTTATTTTTTCAAACAATAAAGTAATGCTTTGCGTATCTGTATGTCGTAACAAAAGTTCCTCGCCATTTGCTCCAAGTTCACTGTCCAGGATATCTTCTTTTAATAACAACTTCGATAAGATTTGCACATTGGTTAACATATCGTAAGTATCAATCAGATACTTTAGGTCATCAGCACAAATTTTTTTCAATTCAAACAACGCATTCAATCCGCTATGAACACCAGAAACTCTCTCATTACTCAAAATAATGCCCATTTGAGAAACTAGCTCGATATCTTGAAGTTTGCCCTGACCCAATTTCAAACTCCAGTTTTCATTCACAGATTGCAAGGCGTATAATCTCTTTCTCATAATGGAAAGACCAGACATCACTTTTTCATCTTGTCGTAAGGTTTTTAAACTTTCACAAAACTTACAAACATCTTTTTGCAAACTTTCAGGCCCAGCAATTATCGTGGCATTGACCAATGCAAGATGCTCCCACACCCATGCCTCTGAGATTTGGTAATGCTTAAATGCTTCCCACGATGTTGCAACTGGCCCTTGATTTCCAGATGGCCTTAATCTCATATCGACCTGAAACAAACTTATTTCAGTCATTGGTGCACCAATCGCGGCCACCATAGACTTTGTTAATCTAGCATAATAGCTTTTTGAAGCTATTGACTTTTCTCCTGATGAGATTTCTACACCAGCAGCATCATAAATGAGTATCAAATCAAGATCCGATTTAGAGTGAAGCCGTTTCCTTCCTAAAGATCCTAATCCAAGTAATACTGCTCCTCGACCAGGCGATGGACCATACTTTTTCGCAAACTGCTTGTTAACCAAAAACCACAATTCTTTCAGTGTGGCTAGGGCCAATTCGCCATACTGGCGTGTGGCCATTTCAGGAGTTATTACACCCCTAAGTAAATGCACACCAATCCTGAAATGCCATTCCCTTCCCCATCTTCGGGACGCATTCAATTGGCTTTCATAGTCCTGTTCCCGAGCAGTTGTATTTGCTAAATCTTTGCCAAGAAATTTTTCTCCTGGCCATTGACTCCAGAAAGAACCTCCAATCAAAGCATCTAAAACTTGAACATTACCAGATAGATATTCAGATAAAGCATCCGATGAAGATATTATATCGATAAAAAGATCAATAAGTTGTCTGTTTGTATTAAATAATGAAAATAGCTGAACTCCAGCTGGGAGTAAGGATAAAAACTTATCAAACGATATTAATGCGCGATCAGCATCAACTGCATTTGATAATTTTTCCAATATGATTGGTTGTATCTTTAAAAATAATGCTTCAGCTCGCGCTGTCCTGAGCGCAGGATAAGATGGCCACCTGCTGATAAGATCATGTCTATATGTTTTACCCTTAGGAAAAACTGTTTGGGGGATGGTAGCTTCTTCAGGATTGAAAAATGACTCCGTAAGATCATGAACAGATTTTACTGAATTTATAATTTTTTCTTTGAATACAGTATGATCCAACATCAAAAAGTTAGCCAACCGTAAAAATCCATCATCCGTTTGAGGCAATGTATGAGTTTGTGCATCATTGACCATTTGTAACAAATGCTCAACCTTACGAAGAAACCGGTAGTGCTCAGATAATCTTTTTGAAGTATCCGAAGAAACCCAACCCTTTTCAGCCAGTTTAACGAGCGCAACGAGAGTTTCAGGAACTTGTAAGTCGGGATCCCTTCCCCCCACAATTAACTGACGGGTTTGTGTAAAAAATTCAATGTCCCGTATCCCACCCAAACCAAGCTTAACGTCATGACCAAGAATACTTGAACTTGTTTTTAACTCGATTTTTCTTTGGTATCTTATGCGAATGCTATGTGCATCCTCTATTGCAGCAAAATCAAGATATTTTCGCCAGACAAATGGATACAAGGCCGATAGGAACTTAACCGCTAGTGTTTTAGATCCCGCGCAATATCTTGCTTTTATATAAGCAGCCCGTTCCCAGGTTCGACCTAAAGCTTCATAGTAATTCTCTGCTGCCTCAAATCCAACACAAACAGGGTTTACAGATGGGTCCGGGCGTAATCTTAGATCAGTACGGAAAACATATCCATGTTCTGTTGTCTCAGATAAAATCTTAGCCACTCTTTTTACAACAGCAATTGCAGCTTTCCGTGTTTCAAAGAAATCTTTTTCGGCTAATTTTTCATCATCAAAAAAGCATACAAGGTCAATATCAGATGAATAATTAAGCTCTCGGGCTCCCAACTTTCCCATTGCCAGAATAAAAATACCGATCTGTTCAGCATCATGATAATTTTTTAATTTTGAAAACTTTCTCTCTGCAATGATTGTTTCAATAGCAGTTTTCAAAGCCACCTTTACGCTAAAATCTGCAAATTCAGAAAGACATTTACTAACATCCTCTAATTGCCAGTTTCCAGACAAATCCTGCAGCGCTGTCCAAAGCGCAATTCGCCCTTTTGCAACCCTCAAGCTCTTATGTACATCAGAGCTTTGCAATACTTCATTAATGATCTCCGCTTTAGGATTTAAATTTGAAGTCAGAGTATTTTTTATCCAGTTAATTTCTTTTTTTACTAAACCATAAAGAAAAGGACTACAGCCCGACATACCCGCAATTAAATCCTGTAAAGGCTCGTCAAAATCAGGAAATAAAGTTCTCATTTCATGAATAATAGTTTCATCTGCAGTAACGGGACTGTTTGAAATATTTTTAATTTGTAGCATTAATGTAAATTAAGAAATTTTATGTATGGTATTATATCTATCATATAAATTTGATCTAATCAGCAAATAATAAAGATCTTTAACGCTACCACTCAAATTGTCGAGTGTTAGAGTTTTTTAACTAAAATGTTTCTTCGAACAATCGTGCCTCTCCATTGCCATATTCAAATAAGATTGCTACTATGAAACTATGAGACACTCGCTTCCTATAGCCCCACAGTTTTATGTGACAGCACCACAGGCCTGTCCATATTTAAATGACAGACAGGAAAGAAAGTTATTTGCTGCACTCCAAGGTGACGAAGCACAAAGTTTAAACAGTTGCCTATCTAAGCAGGGATTTCGTAGATCTCAAAATGTATTGTACCGACCTACATGCTTAGATTGTGCTGCATGTTTATCAGCCCGTGTAGAGGTTAAAGAGTTTCTTCCTAACAAATCACAGAAAAGAACTTTTCGGGCAAATAAGGATATATCAAGACGTGCAACGTCTCCTTGGGCAACAGATGAGCAATTTGAACTCTTTAAGCGCTACCTGGACGATAGGCATGCAACTGGTGGCATGGCCGAAATGGACGTATTTGAGTTCGCAGCAATGATTGAAGAAACCCCGGTTCAGACAAGGGTTATAGAATACGAACTTGATAAAAAACTAATAGCAGCGTGCTTAACAGACATTATTGATGATGGTTTAAGCATGGTATACTCATTTTACGATCCTGCGTTAGCCAAGCATTCTTTAGGCACTTACGTAGTTTTAGATCATATAAAGTTAGCTCGGGAGCTAGATTTAAACTATGTTTATTTAGGTTATTGGGTGCCAGGTAGCTCTAAGATGGGATATAAATCTAAGTTCAGTGGGCTGGAGGTATATCACGAAAAAAAATGGAAAAAATTAAAAGATATTCCTAATGTATCCTCCGAACTCCACCCTCTAAATACTGCTCCAGTAGCAGAGCAAGTTTCAGAATTAGATTTTCCAGGTTCCGAAGCGGTGCGGTAAAGTTAGTGTCTGGACCTTTAAGTTTTAATTACTTATAACTTTACTAAGAAATATATAGGTATGGTTAATGTCTGACGCCTCAAATCCAATGGAAGGAACACCTTTAATACCTCCCTCTTCTACGGACCATTCACTATATGAGACCGTTGTCGAGGGTTGCCGAACTGTATATGATCCAGAGATACCAGTAAACATCTACGATTTAGGTCTTATTTATACAATTGATATTAACAATGAGAACGACGTGAAAATTATAATGACGCTCACGGCACCGGGCTGCCCTGTTGCAGGAGAGATGCCAGGGTGGGTATCCGATGCTATAGAGCCCATAGCTGGAATAAGAAAAGTCGACGTTGAATTAATCTGGGAACCGCCATGGGGAATGGATATGATGAGTGATGAAGCAAAACTTGAGTTAGGTTTCATGTAGAGGTTAATATGTTCTCAATTCCAAACAAACCACCTATTTCACTGACACCACGTGCAGTCAATCATATCAAATTACTTATGGACAACTCTGATGCACTCGCCCTTCGACTTGGGGTCAAAAAGGGTGGATGCGCTGGAATGGAATATACAATCGAGTATGTTACAGAATTGGATAAAAACGATGAAGTAATTGAACAAGATGGTGTTCGAGTTTTAATTGCACCTACAGCCCAAATGTTTTTATTTGGAACCGAGATAGATTATGAAACTTCGCTGCTGGAGAGCGCTTTTAAATTTAATAATCCAAATGTTTCTGAAGCATGTGGATGCGGCGAAAGTATCAAATTCAAGGATATCTAAACATCTCACAAATCAGCTTACTTAGTAAACAATAAGGGGCGTTGAAGATGCACTTGGCCAGCCTTAGAAAAAAACAAGAAAAGATCGACTGGGGTAACCATGAGAAAGATAGTTGCTGGAAATTGGAAAATGAACGGCACAAGCAAAAACTTGTCAGAGATAAAAAAAATATCTGATGAATTTGCAAATTCGGAAGCAGAAATTATTGTCTGCCCCCCTTACACTCTTTTATCTGCTGCAAAAGAATTAGCAAAAAATATTAATATTGGCGCACAGAACTTACATTCAGAAAGTTCAGGAGCCTTCACCGGTGAAATCAGTGCTGAAATGCTGGTCGATCTTGGTATCACACACTCAATAATTGGACACTCAGAACGCAGAACTGAACACAATGAAACCAATCAGATAGTTGCGCATAAAGTTAAAACTTCTTTAGAAAAAAATTTACAGACAATCATTTGTATTGGTGAGAGCGAGCTTGAGAAACAAGAAAATAAAACGCTAGCGGTTTTGAGGAAACAGCTTTTCGAGTCAATACAAGGCAGTATGAACCTTAGAAATATCATAATTGCTTATGAGCCAATATGGGCGATAGGAACCGGTTTGACCCCAGAGGTAAATGAAATATCAAAGGCTCATGCCTCCATTAGAAAAAACTTAATTGACTTATGTGGATCTGAGGCATCAGATATTCCAATACTTTATGGCGGTTCAGTAAATGGATCTAACGCTTTTGAAATTTTTAACGCTCCTAACGTAAATGGCGCTCTTGTTGGTGGAGCATCACTTTCATTTGATAAATTTGCCCCGATAATAAGGGCACTCGAAGATATCAATTGCTGATTTTCTGATCTTGAAATGCAGTTAATTTCCCAAAACCCAACTGATAACGACTTTATTCAAGATCCCTATAAGTTTTACGAAACTTTTGTATCAACAGACGGTCTATATTTTTGGAATGAATACAATATGCCCGCGGTATTTGATGCGGCCGGTCAAGAGCTTTTGTTCAAAGACAAAAGGTTTGGTCGTGAAAAATTAAAAAACCAGTCAACTAACGATGAGAAAAATTTAAAAGCATTTTACAATGTGGAATCGAACTCAATGCTAGAACTTGAACCACCAAAGCACACTCGTTTAAGAGGTCTGGTCTTGCGCGCATTCACAACTAGAAAAATTATCACAATACAACCTGAGATCGCTGCACTTTCATATAAACTTCTGGATGATCTCAAAAGTAATAACGTAGATATCCTCAAAGGGTTCGCCACCCAATTACCAGTTATAGTGATTGCTCGCTTACTTGGCGTGCCCGAAAGTATGGCGCAAGATTTACTTAGTTGGTCGAATGACATGGTTATGATGTATCAAGCGCGAAGGACCAAAGAATTAGAAATTAAAGCTAATTCATCTACAAAAGAATTCGTAAGCTTTATGGAAAAATACATTGAAGAAAAGAGATATAAACCTGAAGATGATCTAATTTCCCATCTTATTGCCGCGGAACAAGAAGGTGATAAACTTACAAAAGATGAATTAATATCCACCTGTATATTACTCTTAAATGCCGGACACGAAGCAACAGTTCATACGATAGGAAACGGTATAAAGGCAATCCTTGAGCACGGCAAACATAGAAATTTTCTAGGTCCTAAGTACATCAATTCTACCGTAGAGGAAATCTTACGATACGATCCGCCTTTACATATGTTCACAAGATACGCCTATGAAGATATCATTTTTAGAAATCATAAATTTAAATGTGGCGATCAAGTGGCTTTGGTAATAGGAGCAGCGGGAAGAGATAAAAGAATTTGGGCATCCCCCAACAAATTCAACCCTTTTCGGCAAATCAAAAAAAATCTTTCATTTGGGAGCGGAATTCACTTTTGTGTTGGTGCTCCGCTGGCACGCTTAGAATTAGTTACTGCGTTACCAATTTTATTTAAAAAGTTTCCTAATATCAGACTTTTAGACCAGCCACTTTACTCAAACCTATATCATTTTCATGGTCTGCAGAAGCTTAACGTATCCCTGCAAAATTAATATCGCCAAGTGGCAGTTGAACAGTGCTTTTTATTTCTTCCATCGACAAAAGTGCTGTAACATTGTGAACTTTTACTTCAGAAATCAAAGCTTGGTAAAATTCATCATACGCCCGCGCATTTTTTACTCTTACTTTCAGTATATAATCTATATCACCCGCCAATCGATGAGCCTCTTGCACTTGAGGCCTATCTTTTAGAGCCTGCAGAAAGTTTTGTTGCCATTCCAAATCATGTTCACTTGTTCTAATCATAACAAAAAAACAAGCTTCAAAACCAAGTTTGTCAGCGTTGAGTATTGATACAGTATCTCCAATTATACCATAATCTTTCATTTTTTTAATTCGATTCCAAACCGGTGTTTTAGATGAAAAAACCTTTTTAGCTATTTCATCCAGCGATTGACCCGCATCAATCTGTAATTCTGATAATATTTTTCTATCGGTATCATCTAAACGAAATGACATATATTTTCTCTAAAGTTTTATAATTATACAATAACATTGTTCTTAAATTATAGAAAATTAGGAATGTAAACAGAATATTTTCCTAATAATTTACTAAAATTGCTATTATAATTGAGCGAGAATAAACTAAAAATGGTATTAAAAAGTAGATATTATCGTTAAAGCAGCATCCTCTTTAATCATTAATTCAACAGCTGATTCTATCTACACAAAAAATGCTCATTAGATATTTCCTTACTGGTGAAAATCTGCTTGTTAATCTGCTGAAATTTTTTAATTCCTTACAAAAAGCCAATATTATATGGAAAAATCGCGATAACTATGTGACGAATTTCAATATTTAAAATAAAAAAAACGCCTGCACTGGGCAGGCGTATAGTTATTGAGGCAGGTTTCATACAGGCAAGAAACCTATCGAGCAGTAATTTCTTTATATACTTTTAAACACTATCATCCAAGTATATTTTTATAATATTTGGATCTAACTAAATAACCATAAGACATGCGATATATCTCCTCTTACTTATCTCAACACAAATTAAGTTTTGTTTTGTAATCAAATAAGTAAGCCTTTAAATATACTTCAGTTCGTTACTCAGATTAAAAAATCATAAATAATGAAGTCTGTATACAAAGATAAGTCACTAGCTAACTGTCCAAATCAGTTTAATTTGGCAGAGTATGTACTTGAAAAATCATGCAAAAACCCAGCAAAAACTGCGCTTGAAATCGTCTCAAGAACAGGCAAACAATCGGTAAGTTTTGATGAACTTAAAAATCGAATTCTTAGAACCGGTAATAATTTAATGAGAGTTGGATTAAAGCCAGAGGATAAAATTTTGTTGAGGTTAGGAAACACTATAACCTTTCCGATCGCTTATCTCGGAGCAATATCGGTTGGTATAATTCCAGTTCCAACGGCAAGCAGTTTAACAAAACATGAGCTAATGAAACTAACTAAAGTCATAGAACCCAAAGCTATAATCACATCGGAATCTTTGGGAACTAATTTCCATAATACACAAATAATTTCTGAAACCGATATTGAAGAGTTCTCATTTGAGGGCAGAAAAGCGAAATTTAAGAGAGGCAATCCAAATAGGCTAGCATATATCGTATTCACGTCTGGAACATCGAACACGCCGAGGGGTGTTCAACACGCTCATAGAGCCATTTGGGCACGGAAATCTATGCATTCTGACTGGTATTCTTTGACTTCAAATGACAGGTTGCTTCACGCTGGAGGATTAAATTGGACATATACACTCGGTACTGGTTTACTTGACCCTTGGAGCATCGGAGCAACATCTATCGTATTGAAAGACAATTTAACCATCTCTGATATACCAAATGTAATAAAGAATTCCAACGCAACATTATTTGCTGCTGTGCCGGGTGTTTATAGGAAACTACTCGAACAAAATGAAGAACTCGAGTTTCCCAGTTTAAGACATTGCTTTTCCGCTGGGGAAAAATTGAGCCAAAACATTCACGATAAATGGCGAAAAAGAACAAAAAAATTTATTTATGAAGCTTTTGGAATGAGTGAATGTTCAACTTTTATATCAACTAACGAAACTATTGGATCTGAAATCCAAACAATTGGTCGCCCACAGAGAGGCCGAAAAGTAGCTATTATTAATAAAGTTACTTACAAGCCAGTGCCAATTGGTGAAGTTGGCATAATAGCAATTTCGTCACAGGATCAAGGATTAATGATTGGGTACCACAATGAAAATGCCATCAAATCAAATGGTAAAGAGTGGTTTGCAACTGGTGATTTGGGTAGAATGAAGGCAGATGGATTTATTGAACACCTTTGCCGCGCAGATGATATTTTAAATCAGGGAGGATTTCGAGTTTCTCCTAAGGAAGTTGAGAATGCTTTCCTTGATTTGGAGGGGTTAGAAAATATTGTAGCTTTCAATTTAGAGATTAAAAAAGATACAAATGTAATTGCTGTGATTTTTACAACCGAGGTAAATCTTTTCGAAGAAGAATTAAGAAAACACATAGAAGAACGCCTTGCAGACTACAAAAAGCCCCGTGTTTATATTAAAGTGAACACTATTCCCACCTTAAATAATGGCAAAATATCGAGAAAAAAGCTAAGCGAAACCTACAAAGGAACGACCGTTGATTGCGCTTGATATTTACTCAGATCCAATTTGCCCATGGTGTTATATAGGTAAAGTTTATCTAGATCGCGCTCTTGAGGGATTAAATGAAAATCCGTTTAATATTGAATGGCATCCTTTTCAACTAAATCCAGAAATGCCTCCAAATGGAATGAGTCGAAAAAAATACTTAGAAAAAAAATTTGGCGACTCTCATGGAGTTGTTGAAGCATATGGCCCAATCCTTGAGCGCATAAAAAGCGATAATATAGATGCGAAACTTGATAAAATTAAAGTCACTCCAAATACATTGAATGCCCATCGAATAATTCACTGGTCGAAAATTGAGGGTTGTCAAAATCAAATAGTGTCCGAATTATTTAAAGCATATTTTGTCAATGGCTTAGATTTGGGTGATATCAATGTTCTAGCAAAGCTAGCGTCAAAATATTTTATGGATGAAAAATCAATTCTCAGATTGTTAACATCTGATAATGACTTAACCAATATAATTGAAAAAGACCGCATTGCACGAAAAATGGGTATAAAAGCAGTACCCATGTTTATAGTGGCTAATCAATACGCTGTGTCAGGAGCCCAAGGCACTGATTTTTGGCAAGATGTTGTCAAGGATATCAAAAAATCAATTTCGTAACAGTTGAACAGTTCAATTCAGTAAAAAAAAAGAGGTCAGCTTTGACCCCTTTTAGTTTCGCCGTTCAAGCTCTTATGTCAGAACTGCTCGCTGGATATTTTGCCTGCGGCCTGAACGTCGTCAAGGACAGGCGCACCTGCCCTATGTCTCGTTAACTACATCCGGATGTACCTCCACATGTATTGCACTTCATGCA
>LULK01000629.1_pt1 | contig 21042 bp, 19 predicted proteins | sample 728181 | NCBI WGS metagenome assembly LULK01 (sample SAMN03860291, study PRJNA289734) | marine metagenome | biome: seawater column; feature: ocean; material: water; isolation source: Red Sea water column Station 169 - depth 10m | place: Saudi Arabia: Red Sea | collected 2011-10-15 | depth 10 m | reverse complement strand
AACCTATAATGGGTGAAGGTGGTATCAAAGTAATACCACATTGGTGTTTAAAAGAATTAAGAAAATTATGTAATAAGAAAAAAATACTACTCATTTTAGATGAAGTGCAGTGTGGAATTTCAAGAACAGGTACCTTTTTTTCATTTGAAAGATCTAAAATTAAACCCGATATTGTTCCAATTGCGAAAGGAATAGGTGGCGGATTTCCATTAGGTGCTGTCTTAATGAATAAAAAAGTTGCCTCTGGAATGATACCTGGAACACATGGCTCCACTTTTGGTGGCAATCCTTTGGCTATGGCTGTTGGTAATGCTGTAATAGATATAGTTTCAAGTAAAAAATTTTTAAAAAATATTGATAATTTATCAAAATATTTCCTATTTAAATTAAGAAATATTCAAGAGGCATACCCGCAAATAATCAAGAGTATAAGAGGAAAAGGTTTTTTAATTGGAGTTCAGCTTTATAAAGATCAAACGATTTTCATTAGAAAACTCATGGAAAATAAACTGCTTACAATAAGAGCTTCTGAAAATGTTGTTCGTATTCTACCCCCATTAAATGTTAAAAAAAGTGAGCTGGATCTTTCTTTAAAGATTATTAATAAGGTTTGTAATGAGCTTAATTAAATGAGGAATTTTTTAAATTTAAAAGATATTCCTGCAAGGGATTTAAAAAAAATTCTCTTTGATGCTAAAAGACGAAAGAGATTGAGAAAAAGATTAAATAATCTTGAAATTGATAAAGGAGCACCATTAAAAGGAAAATTATTGATACAAATGTTTGAGAAATCTAGTCTTAGAACCAGATTAAGTTTTTATTTAGCAATAAAGCAACTGGGTGGCAGCACTTTAACACTTAGACCAGATGAACTCCATTTGTCGAAGGGAGGAGAAAGCATTCAAGATACGGCAAAAATTTTATCAAATTTTGGTAATGCTTTTATGCTTCGAACCGATAATGATAAAAAATTAGAGGAATTTGAAAAATATTTATCTATACCAATTATTAATGGTCTTAGTCCCAGTTCTCATCCAACCCAAATTTTATCAGATATTTTTACTATTGAGGAGATTAAGAATAAACCAATTTCAAGTTTAAACATCACTTGGATTGGTGACTCTAATAATGTCTTGAATTCTTTAATTGCAGCATCAATTAAATTTTCTTTTAAACTAAGTATTGGATGTCCAACTAAATATCAACCAAATAAAAAAATAATGAAATATATTAAAAGCAATAATAATAAAATAAGTATATTACATGATCCAAAAAAAGCAGCAAAAGGAGCTGATGTTATTTTTTCGGACAAAGTAATTTCCATGAATGATAAGGTAAATAAATCAAAAAAATTGAATCAATTTAAAAAATTTAAAATAAATAAAAAGTTAATGAGCTTGGCAAAAAAAAATTGCATTTTTCTTCACTGCTTGCCAAGAGGTAAAGAGGTAGAGGAGGATGTTTTTTTAAGTAAGAAATCTAAAGTCTGGCAACAGGCTCATAACAGAGTTCATGTTCAAAAATCTATATTACTTTATTGTTTTGGAAAATTAAGGTAATGGCAATGGATTATCTGAATTTTGATTCAAGTATAAAATAACAGAAGCTCTATCCTTTTCTTTTCTTAATCCAGCAAAGGCCATTTTAGTTCCTTTAATCCATTTAGCTGGTTTAAGTAGATACCCATTAAGTTCATCAAAAGTCCAGGCCTTTCCGTAAGCGGCAAGAGCTTTAGAATATTTGTAATCACCAACAGCACCTATGTCTCTACCAACAACATTATATAATGCTGGACCAATATTATTTTTTCCACCTTTTACAATAGAATGACATGCGGCGCATTTTTTAAAAACCTTTTCTCCTGTAGCAATATCTCCCATGGCGATTAATGCAGCTATATCAACTTTTTCCTCAGTTGGTTGTGTGCTTGTTTCCGAACTCACAAGAGTAGTCTGCTCTACCTCTACTGAGTAACCAGGTGTTTTAGGCTTTTCAACATGAAAAATAACATCTGAAAGCTTTCCAATACCTATTATTAGAAGTGCTACCATTAATACTGCAGCTATTATTTTATTTAGCTCGAAAGAATCCATTTATTAAAATTATTTTGAACATATAGCACTATAAATATAAAAATGCTTATATTTTTAATGTACATTTTTGCCTCTATTTATATTGTAATTGAAAATTGAAAAGAAAAATGAAGACATTAGTTATAATTCCCTCAAGGCTATCAGCATCAAGATTACCAGGTAAACCTTTGCTTAAAATTAATGGATTATCAATCATTTCTCATGTTTATAAAAAAGCTCAAGAAGCTAATATTGGAGAGGTATTTGTTGCTGCAGAAGATCAAGAAATTATCGAAGATGTGGAAAAAAATGGTGGAGAGGCAATTTTGACAAGCAATAATCACAAAACAGGAACAGATAGAATTTATGAAGCTTTTGTAAAGCTAGGTAGAACAGATATAGATTTAATCATGAACCTACAGGGAGATGAACCACTGATGAATATTGAGGATATTCAAAACTTAAAAAAGCATATGATACAGACTAAGCGTGATCTAGGAACCTTAGCAGCAAAAATTAATAATAAAAAGGTTTTTGAAAATAATGATATTGTTAAGGTAATTACAGAAGAAAGTTTAGATAACACAAAATTTCCTCGAGCCATAAATTTTATGAGAAAATTAGATAAAAAAAATAATCAGGCTTATCATCATTTAGGAATTTATTGTTATAATGTAGAAATATTAAAAAGATTTATTTCTTTCAAACAGTCTCAAAATGAAATTAAAAACAGATTGGAACAGTTAAGAGCATTAGATAATAACATTAATGTCAATGTGGCTCTGGCTAAATCATCACCGATTGGAGTAGACACCAAGGAAGATTTTATGGCTATAAAAAAAATAATGGAATATAAGTCATAATGAGTAAAATTTATTTTCAAGGAACTTTTGGGGCATATTCTCATTTAGCTGCTTTATCAATAGACTCTAATGCTGAGGTAGTGCCTTGTAAAACTTTTGACGATTGTTTTGTTCAAGCATCAAAAGATACAAATTCAAAAATTATTATTCCAGAGTCAAATAGAATTACTGGCAACATTGGAATTGAATATTTAATTTTCGAATATAGATTAAATATTTATGCTGAGTATTTTCAAAGAATAGAACATAATTTACTAGGTTTATCTGGAACAAAAATTTCAGAAATCAAGAATGTTTATTCTCATGCTCAAGCACTATCACAATGTTCAAAATTTATAAAATCAAATAAACTAACTGAACATGTAAGAGCTGACACAGCCGGATCTGCAGAAATGGTTTCAAAAAGCAAAGATAAAACTAAGGCTGCAATAGCTTCATCATTAAGTGCTAAAACATATAATTTAGAAATTATAAAAAATAATATAGAAAATGAAAAGGGAAACTTAACAAGATTTCTTGTTATGGGTAAAAATATATCACAACCAGAATTTAGTGGAAAAAAATATATTACTTCTTTTTTATTTAAATTAAAAAGTAAACCAGCAGCTTTATATCAATCTTTAGGAGGGTTTGCTATTAATGGAGTAAATCTAACAAAGTTGCAAAGTTATCCTGAAAAAAATTCTTTCGACTCTTTTTTCTTTTTATGTGATTTAGACGGTCATATTGAAGAGCCAAGAGTACAAAAATCATTAGAGGATTTAGGATTGCATTGTCAAGATTTTCACGTTCTAGGTGTTTTTGAAGCTGACAAACAAAGAGAAATAAATAAATAACTTTTCTTGTAGATAAGAAATTATTACTGTTATAATAGTTTCGGAGGCTAGAGGTGGATGCTGCTTGAACCCGACCAGATCTTAACGGAAGCAGTCGTAAAGACAGTTTTTCAGGTTCTAGTCTCCTTGTAAATATGAGCAATGATACAAAAGTATTAGCACTTAAATATAGACCACAAAATTTTGATGATCTTATTGGTCAAGATGTAGTTGCAGAAACTATAACAAATTCAATAGTGGCTAATAAAGTTCCTAATGCATATTTATTCACTGGAATTAGAGGAGTTGGAAAAACCACTATAGCAAGAATAGTTGCTAAGGCACTTAATTGTAAAAATGGAATTCAAAAAAATTGTCAAAATAAATGTGATAATTGTCAGGCGATAACCAATTCTAATCACATTGATGTTTTAGAAATGGATGCTGCGAGTAGAACAGGTGTAGACGATGTTAGAGAATTAATTGAGTTTTCTAGATATGGACCCACTTCATCAAAGTATAAAATTTTTATAATTGATGAGGTCCATATGTTGAGTAAACAAGCATTTAATGCCCTTTTAAAAACTTTAGAAGAGCCACCAGAATATCTAAAGTTTATTTTTGCAACAACTGAAATAAAAAAGATTCCAGTTACAGTTATATCGAGATGTCAGAGATTTGATTTATCAAGAATTAAATCGTCTGAATTATTCAATTATATCAAAAATATTAAAGATAAAGAGGGAGGCAAAATCACTGATGATGCATTGAAATTAATAGTAAAAATTTCGGAAGGTTCAGTAAGAGATGCACTATCATTATTAGATAGAGCATTGTTAACTTTAGACTCTAAAACTGAATTAGATTTAAAAACAGCACAAAAAATTTTTGGTTTTTTCGATAAATCACAATTAATTGATTTATTTGAATTTATTCTAAAAGGAGATGAAATTAAAGTAATAGAAATTTATAGAAAAATTTATGACCAAGGTGTTGAGCCAAAAATCTTTATTAATGATTTCTTAGAATTACTTTATTACTTTAAAAATATTGAGTCATTAACCTTGGAAAGCACAAATTTTTCATTAAATGACCAAGAATTTCAAAAGATCAAAGATTTAAATAAAAATCTTGATCCGAGCGTATTGATTTTATTCTGGCAATTTACAATTTCGACTCTTGATGAACTCGCAATAGTTTCAAATCAGCATTTATCAATGGAGATGTTTTTGTTAAGGCTGATATATTTAAGTTCGACAAAATTGGAGAAAAATACAGATATAAATTCTTTAAGTGAAAATCCAGTTACAGATAAAGAAATTAATGAGCAAGTAAGACCTATAAATCAAATTAAGAATATTTATCAAGAAGAGAAAAGTAAACCAGAAATTAATAAAGAAATTAAATCTGAAAAAAAAATATTTATTAATAGCTTAGAAAAGTTAATACAAACTTGTGTTGATAAAAAAGAAATTAAACTCAAGTATGAACTTGAAAAAAACGTTAATCTTGTAAAATTTGAAAAAAATATAATTGAGATATCTTTTAATGAAAATTTAGATAAAAATTTTGTTAAAGAACTTTCTTCAAAACTTTTTGAATGGACAGGTGAGAGATGGATGATTTCATTTAGTCAATTAAAAGGTGAAGTTTCAATGAAAGAAAAAAGACAAAAAATAAAGAATTCTTTAATAGAAGAAACAAAAAGTTCAAAAATTTATAAAGATGTAATAAAAAATTTTCCTGACGCAGAATTAATTGATGTTAATTTAAATAAAGAGGATGAGCCTCATGACTGATTTTACAAAAATTTTAGATAAAGCAAAAGAACTTGAGTCTAAAATGAAAGAAAGTCAAAAAAAAATCAAGGAAATAAGAGTTGAGGGAGTTTCAGGCTCAAACTCAGTAAAAGTAATTCTTGATGGAGAGGGAGAGATGCAATCGATCAAATTATCAGAGGAAATCATGAAAGAAGACAAAACTATAATAGAAGATTTAATTGTTGCTGCTCATAATAGCGCTAAGTCACAACTTAAAACAAAAACAGCTGAAGAAATTTCAAAAGCAACAGGTGGACTTGGGATACCTGGGTTTAAGTGGCCACTATAGTAAATGCAAAATATCTCAGAGATAGAAGAACTTATTAAGTTGATATCAAAATTACCAGGTCTAGGACCTAAATCAGCAAAAAGAATTGTTTTAAAGTTAGTAAATAACAGAAATGAGCTTGTAAAGCCATTGGCGAATACGTTGGCTCAAGTTTATAAAAATGTTGTGAGATGTAATTTATGTGGCACCTTAAAGTCAAATTTAGCCGGATGTTCAAATTGTGAAAATACAAAAAATAAATTTACAAAAATTTGTGTAGTTGAAGATATTGCTGATCAATGGTCGATTGAAAATTCAAATATTTTTCAAGGGTATTTTCATATTTTAGGTGGAACGATTTCATCTGCTGGTAATAAAAAAGAAGACTTATTAATCAATTCTTTGATTGAAAGAGTAAAGAAAGAGAAAATTGATGAGGTTATTTTAGCAACTAGTGCAACAGTAGAAGGTCAAACAACAGCATTTTATATACAAGATAGTTTAAAAGGTACAAACGCTAAGATTACTAAATTAGCGCAAGGTCTTCCAGTTGGCGGTGAAATAGAGAGTCTTGATGATGGTACTTTGCTTTCTGCTTTTAAAAATAGATCTAAATTAAACTCTAATTCAAGTTAATTTTTTTTTTAATCGATTTAAATGTAATAGTGGCTCCGTGTATCCTGAAGGTTGATCTTTCCCCTTAAAAATAAGTTCGCATGCAGTTTGAAATGCTATGGACCTATCATAATCAGTACTCATTTTTATGTAATTTCGATCATTCTCATTTTGTCTATCAACAATCTTTGCCATTTCTTTCATTATTTCTATGACTTGTAACTTTGTTGTAACTCCGTGATGTACCCAGTTAGCAATGTGTTGAGAAGAAATTCTTAAAGTTGCCCTGTCTTCCATCAACCCAACATTGTTTATGTCTGGTACTTTAGAACAACCTACACCTTGATCAATCCATCTCACTACGTAACCAAGTAATGTCTGAGCAGAATTTGAGATTTCTTTATTAATTTCATCAACTGACCAATTTGGTCTATCTGCAATTGGAATAGTAAGTAGATCGTCGATTTTTGCCTTATCTCTTTTAGTTAACTTTTTTTGAATATCAAAAATATTAATTTCATGATAATGTAATGCATGAAGAGCAGCTGCAGTTGGAGATGGAACCCATGCACAATTAGCTCCAGCTTTAAGATGACCAGTTTTTTGATCTAACATGTCTTTCATTTTATCAGGCATAGCCCACATTCCTTTTCCTATTTGAGCTTTACCTGAAAAGCCACAGGCCAAACCTATATCAACATTGTTATTTTCATAAGCCTGAATCCATTTTGAAGATTTCATATCACCCTTTTTAATCATTGGTCCTGCTTCCATAGATGTATGCATCTCGTCACCTGTGCGATCAAGGAAACCAGTGTTTATGAAGAAAACTCTATGTTTTAAGCTTCTAATACACTCTTTAAGATTTGATGAGGTTCTTCTCTCTTCATCCATAATTCCAATTTTGCAGGTATATCTTTTTAATTTGAAAACCTCTTCAACTTTAGTAAAAATTTCATTTGTAAATGCTGTTTCGTCTGGACCATGCATTTTTGGTTTTACAATATAAATTGAACCAGTTCTCGAATTTCCTTTTTTTTTAGCATCATGAAGAGCTGCAGCTGTTGTAATAAACGCATCCATCAATCCCTCTGGAATTTCACTTCCATCTTTCAATATTATTGAGGGATTAGTCATCAAATGACCAACATTCCTATTCAATAAAAGGCTTCTACCATGTAATTTTAATCCTTTTCCTTCTTTTGAAATATAACTTCTGTTTGGATTAAGTTTTCTCTCTAATATTTTTCCATCTTTCTCAAATCTTGATATTAGATCTCCTTTCATTAATCCAAGCCAATTTCTATAACAGATCACTTTATCTTGAGCATCTACTGCTGCAACACTGTCTTCATTATCACATATTGTAGATACCGCAGATTCTATTATTATGTCGCTTATGCCTGCATGATCCTGTTGAGCACTAAAAGCTCTTGGATTTTTTAATATTTCAATATGAAGGTTATTATTTTTTAATATTATCGCAGATGGGTTGTCTATTTCACCACGATGACCGATGAATTTATTTTTGTCTTTCAGAGTTGTTACATCAACACCTTTTAATATTTTCAATTCTTTATCTTGGATCGCTATTCCTGTTATTTTTTTCCAGCTAAAATCTTTTAAAGTAAAATATTTATCTAAAAATTCTCTACCATACTTAATTACAATCTCTCCTCGTTCAGGATCATATCTTTCCGAAGTACTATCTTCAGACTCTTCAATCACATCAGTTCCATACAAACTATCATATAAACTCATCCATCTTGCGTTAGCAGCGTTCAAAGCATAACGTGCATTCATAATTGGAACAACTAATTGAGGTCCGGCTATTGTAGCGATCTCTTCATCAATATCACTTGTTTCAATTTCAAAATCAGGACCTTCATCTTTTAAGTAACCAATTTCATTTAAAAAATTAGTTCTTTATTTTTAGGAGCTAGTTCATGAACTGCTTTGTCAAAATCTTTCCAAAATTTTTCAGGAGAAATGTCAGTACCTTTAAATAATTCATTGTTAACAAAAAGTAATAATTCCTCTGATACTTTAAGATTATTTACAGAATGATATTTTGATGTCATGTGGGAATATTTAAACTCTAGCTTATTTAAGTCAATTACATAATAGTATCATAGACATTTTATTGTCATTTTTCTCATATAAGTATAGTTATATAAAAATGAAGAATTATTTAAATTTTGAAATGGATATTAAAAATCTTGAAAATGAATTAGAGAAATTAAAAGATCCTTTTAATCAAGAAGGGTTATCAGAAGTTGATACAAAAAAAATTTCTAAAACCCAGGAAGAAATCGATGAGAAGCTAAGAAATATTTATGGGAATTTAGATCCCTGGCAAATTACATTAGTTGCAAGGCACGAAGATAGACCTAAATCTAAGTTTTTTATTGATAATTTGTTTGAAGATTTTATCCCATTAGAGGGTGATAGATATTATGGAGAAGACAAATCGGTTATTTCAGGTTTTGCAAAATTTAAAGGTCAATCAGTATTAGTAATTGGTCAAGAAAAGGGTGAAAACTTAGAAACCAGAATTGAGAGAAACTTTGGTATGATGAGACCAGAGGGTTATAGAAAAACTATTAGATTAATGGAATTAGCAGATAGGTTTAATATTCCTATTATATCTTTTATTGATACTCCAGGTGCATATCCAGGAGTTGGGGCAGAGGAGAGAGGACAAGCAGAAGCAATCGCCAAGTCAATCGAGTGTTGTATGAAACTTAAAGTCCCAACTTTAGCTATAATAATAGGTGAAGGTGGCTCAGGTGGAGCCATAGCCCTTGCATCATCAAATAAAGTTTTAATGCTTGAGAATGCAATTTATTCAGTAATATCACCTGAGGGATGTGCAACTATATTGTGGAGAGATCCAAAAAAAATGCTAGATGCTGCAAAAGCAATGAAGCTATCTGCTAAAGACTTACTAGAGTTAAATATTATTGATGAAATAATTCCAGAACCTTTAGGAGGTGCTCATAGAGACAGAGATATGGTTCTTGAAAATATAAGGAATTCTATTTCTCAAAACTTAGATTTTTTTAAAACTTTAACTTCTGAGGAAATTCTTAATCATAGAAAAGACAAATTCTTAAAAATTGGAAGAAGCAAAGGATTTGTATCTAGCCCTGAAAGTCTAAGTGCAATTCAAACTTCTGGATTAGATTTTAAAGAAATAATTAAATCCAAAAAAAATATTGCAATTGCTGTAGCAACAGTATTTATTATAGCTGCTCTGACTTTTTTTATTTTATAGTGCTCCACAACATTTCTTGAATTTTTTACCGGATCCACATGGGCAAGGATCATTTCTACTCGTTTTTTTACCAAGGTTTTTAAATTTTTCTCTTAATTGTGTCTGGTTTATTTTTTCAGTTGGTTCATTGTAAACTTTAAGATTCATCAATATTTTTACATAATCTAGTTTTATTTTGTCCAATAAATTCGAGAATAAATCAAATGCTTCTTTTTTATATTCTATAAGAGGATCCCTTTGTCCATATGATCTAAGACCTACAACCTGTCTTAATTGCTCTAGGTATTGGATGTGTGATTTCCAATTAAAATCAATGGATTGTAAAAGAATTCTTTTTTCTATTTCTGTAGATTGATTTTTTCCAAGAATTTTTGATCTTTCTTGTTTAGACTTTTTCCAAAAATAGTCTTTAATCTATTGCTAAATTCATTATTTTTAGGATTTGATAATTTTTGAATTTTAAGGCTTATTAGGTTGTCCACTATTTCTGATAAAAAACTATCCGAATAATCAAAAATTTTTTCACTATCCATAGCATCTTTTCTTTGAGAAAATACCACTTTTCTTTGATCATTTAAAACATTGTCAAATTTTATAAGGGTTTTTCTAATATCAAAATTTCGTGCCTCAACTTTTTGTTGTGCTCTTTCCAAGGCTTTATTTATCCAGGGATGATCAATACTTTCACCGTCTTTCAGGCCAAGTTTTTGAAGAATATTGTTCATAGACTCGGATCCAAAAATTCTCATAAGGTCATCTTCTAAACTTACATAAAAAATAGAGCTTCCCTCGTCTCCTTGTCTGCCTGATCTTCCTCTTGCTTGATTGTCTACTCTTCTAGACTCCATTCTTTCAGTTCCAATAACAAATAAACCACCTATGGATTTAATATAATCCTTATCTTTTTTGAGTTGATCGTCACCAATTGATCCTTTTTTTCCACCTAATTGTATATCAACACCTCTACCAGAAATACTTGTTGTAATTATCACTGATTGAGCTTTACCAGCATTAGCAATAATCTCTGCCTCATTTTCGTGATTTTTAGCATTTAATACGATGTGATTAATTTTCTCCTGTGTAAGAAGTTTGGAATATATCTCAGATTTGCTCACACTGGATGTAAATATTAAAAGAGGCTGACTGTTTTCGTGACACTCTTTTATTTTTTTAATGATCGCCTTATTTTTTTCTGCTTCCGTTCGAAAAATTTGATCATTGAAATCTTTTCTGATCATTTTTTTATTAGTTGGAATCACAATTACTTTCAGATTATAGATTTCAAAAAACTCCTCAGACTCTGTAGCAGCTGTACCCGTGCACCCTGATATCTTTTTATAAAGTTTAAAATAGTTCTGGTATGTGATAGAAGCTAGTGTTTGATTTTCAGCTTGTATATCAATTTTTTCCTTGGCTTCAATAGCTTGGTGGAGACCATCACCAAATCTTCTTCCTTCTAATATTCGACCAGTTAATTCATCTACAATTTTTATGCTGTTATCTTTAACAAGGTAATCTTTATCTTTTTTAAATAGATAATTTGCTTTTAAAGCTTGATTAACAAAATGAACTAAATCAAGATTTTCTGGGTCATAAAAATTATTATTTTTTAAAACTCCTGCATTAGAGAATAAACTTTCAATGTGGTTAATGCCTTCATTTGTTAATAAAATATTCCTATCTTTTTCATCGATCTCAAAATCATTTTTATTTAAAAGCTTCACTACTTTGTCTACCGCAACATATTGATTAGTTTTATCTTCTGCAGCCCCTGAAATTACCAAAGGAGTTCTTGCCTCATCAATTAGACAGGAGTCTATTTCATCAACTATTGCAAAATGGTGTCCTCTTTGAACCATTTCTTCTTTTGAATATTTCATGTTATCTCGAAGATAATCAAATCCTAATTCACTGTTTGTTGCGTAAGTAATATCACAATCATAATTTTTCTTTCTTTCCTCATCGTTTTGATCATTATTTATAAAGCCCGACGTTAAGCCTAAAAAACTGAAAATTTTACCCATCTCTAAGGAGTCTCTTTTCGCTAAATAATCATTTACTGTCACAATATGAACTCCTTTTTCCTCCAAAGCATTTAAATAAGCTGCTAAAGCAATTGTAAGAGTTTTACCTTCTCCAGTTCTCATTTCTGCTATTTTATTTTCGTGAATAACAATTCCACCTATTATTTGAACATCGAAATGCCTCTCACCTCTTGACCTTAAAGAGGCTTCTCTTACTAGAGCAAATGCTTCAGGTAGAATTTTGTCAAAAGAAGTTCCTTTTTGAATTTCCTCTTTTAATTTAATAGTTTTCTCAGGAAACTCTTTATCTTTAAGTTTTTTTATATTTTCTTCTAATAGACCGATTTGGTCTACTATTTTGCCAATTCTATCCAGTTCTTTTTTATTGCCAGATTTAATAAATTTAGAAATAAAGTTTAAAGGATTTAACATTAGTTTTTGATATATATTTTAATTACAACTTTTAATATAGTGATTTAATTTAAATTTTAAATATCATGGGAATCAATTTATCAAATTTTTTAGTCTCAAAATCACACGATCGAAAAATGGGGCAATATCAAGACCTTGATCACTTAGATGGTTTAGCAGTGTCTTCAGTTAGTGCAAATTTATATAATTCTAAAAGGGATGATCTTGCAATGTTCTATTTTCGTGACGGTGCGAATTTTGCATCACTTTATACCCAGTCTAAAATTTTGTCAGAAAATATTAAATGGAATTTAAGTCAAAAAACTCAAAAAATCTTTTCACTTGTAGTCAATACTAGAAATGCAAACTCATTCACAGGTGAGCACGGTTATAAAAGTATGCAACATCTTGCAGATTTAATCTCAAAACAACTTACAGAGAAACAGAAAGAAGATGAAGATGATCCTAAAATAATTAAACCAAAAAATCTTATTTTTGGTTGTACTGGAACGATTGGGGAAAAATTTCCTGAAGAAAAAATTAAGTTAAAGATTCCAGAGCTAATAAAAAATATTAAATATACTCAAAATAAATATATTTGGATGAAAGTTGCTCTATCAATAATGACAACTGATACACAGCCAAAAATAGCAATGGAAGAATGTAAAATTGGAAATACAACTGTAAAGATTTATGGAGTGGCAAAAGGTTCTGGCATGATACAACCAAATATGGCAACTACATTAGCCTATGTTTTTACTGATGCCGATATTTCTAATGATGTATTAAAAAAATTACTTAAGAAAAATATTGAGAATACTTTTAATGCAATTTCATGTGATAGCGACACTAGCACTAATGATATGATCTCAATCTTCTCCACTGGTAAAGCAAAAAACACTTTAATAAAAACAATTAATGATAAAAAGATCAGATCATTTGATGAAGCTCTGAACAGTCTATTACTAAATTTAGCAAAAAGAGTTGTGGCTGATGGAGAGGGAGCTTCAAAATTTGTAACAATTAATGTTTTAAATTCCAAAACTGAACAAGATGCAAAAAAAATTGGCTTTTCAATTGCCAACTCTCCATTAGTAAAAACTGCAATCGCAGGCGAGGATCCGAATTGGGGTAGAATAATCATGGCAATTGGAAAATCTGATGTAGATATAAATTTAAATAAATTATCAATAAAATTTGGTGATTTGGTAATTGTAAATAAGGGAAAAATTTACAATCAATATAATGAGAATGAAGCTGCAAAATATATGAAAGGATTAGATATTAATCTTACTGTTGACGTTGGAAATGGAAAAAAGAGTTTTACCGTTTATACTATGGATTTGACCAATGAATATATCAAAATTAATTCAGACTATAGAAGCTAGTTATGTTGAAATTTTTATAACAGTAATTAGATAAATACCATGATTAAATATAATTTATTATGTAAAAAGTGTAATCTAGTATTTGACAGTTGGTTTGCATCTTCAAAAGAGTATGACAAACTCAAAAAGAAAAACTTCATCAATTGTCATGGTTGTGGATCTATAAAAGTAGAAAAAAATTTAATGGCGCCCAAGTTAATTAGTAAAAATTTAAGTCATAAAACTGAAAAAAAAGATCTGGTAAGATATCAAAAAATGAAAAAAACAATAAGAGAATATCAAAAATTTATTAAAAGTAACTTTGATTATGTCGGTAAAAACTTTGCTTATGAGGCGAGATCAATTCATTATAACAATAAGAAAAAAAATAAAGGTATATATGGAACTGCTTCAAACCAGGATTTAAAAGAACTCAAAGAAGAGGGTATAGACGCTCAGACGGTTCCGTGGTTTGAAAGTGAAAATAATTAATTTTTAATAAATTTGGCAATGTAATTTACTGACTTGTCATTACCTACGCTCCATTTATTTTTAATTAAATTAAAATTCATTCCATCTATTTTATCTAATTTAAGATGATTTTTTTTAAGTACAGAAATTAACTCTTCAGGTTTTAAAAATTTTCCCCATTCATGTGTCCCTATTGGAAGCCAACGTAATATATATTCAGCTCCTACAATCGCAAAAATATAAGATTTCAATGTTTTATTTAAAGTTGCAACAAACATAATTCCATTTTTTTTTAATAGTTTGCTGCACGATTTTAAAAAAAAATTTACATCTTCAACGTGTTCTACGATTTCCATATTTAAAATAACATCGAACTTTTCTTTTGCGTCAAATTTTTCAGGTGATGAACAGAAATAATTTATTTGAAGATTATTTTTTTTTGAATGAAGTTTTGCAACTTTAATATTCTTATCAGATGCATCTATTCCAGTCACTTTAGCACCCAATCTACACATAGGTTCTGATAATAAACCCCCGCCACATCCTATATCTAGAATTTTGATATTTTTAAGGGGAGCCTTATTATAAACGAGTTTGAATGTCTCAATAATATTTTCTTTTATGTATGAAATTCTAATTGGGTTAAATTTATGTAAAGGTTTAAATTTACCCTCAGGATTCCACCATTCTTCCGCAATTTTAGAAAATTTTTCTATTTCTTTTTTATTTATTGTGTTATTTTTCATTTGTAAGTTGACTTTATATTCAACATGTATTTATTCAATATTTTTTAAATTTAAAAGACTAGTTTATCATGAAAATTGTCGTATTAAAATTCGGGGGTACATCGGTTGGAACTATCAAAAAGATAAAAAGAGTTGCTAGAATAATTATTGATTACAAAAAGAAAAACTACAAGGTAATTGTAGTTTCGTCAGCTATGAGTGGTGTGACAAATGAGTTAATAAAAAAATCTTTGGAGATTAGTGATAGTTTCTCAGAGTCAGAGCATGATGTTTTGGTTTCCTCAGGTGAACAAGTCGCATGTTCTTTAATTGCTGGACGATTAATTCATGAAGGATATGAATCTAGATCTTGGTTATCTTGGCAGATTCCAATTTTCACTAAAGGCAAATATAAAAACTCAAGGATAAATCAGATAAATAAAAGAAATATTATCAAATATTTAAAAAAGGGCGGCATACCAGTAGTTACTGGGTTTCAGGGAGTAAATGATGAAAATAGAATTACAACTATAGGAAGGGGTGGATCTGATGCAAGTGCAATCATGACTGCAAAATTTTTCAAAGCAGAAAGATGCATAATCTATACCGATGTAGAGGGAGTATACACAACCGATCCTAACAAATTGAAAAATGCAAAAAAGATTAAAATAATTTCGTACGAAGAAATGTTAGAAATGGCATCACTGGGTGCGAAAGTTATGCAACCAATTTCAATACAAGATGCACGATTAAATAGAATTAATATTGAGGTAAAATCATCTTTTTCTAAAAAATCAGGAACATTGATTACTAAAAGATCAAATATTATTAATAATAAAATTGTTACTGGAATCTCCTCAACTCAAAATGACTCTAAAGTTTCTCTGATAGGTGTAAAGGATAAGCCTGGAGTTGCTGCAGCAATTTTTAAACCATTATCTAAAAATTTAATTAATGTTGATATGGTTGTACAAAATATTTCTGCTAATGGCGAAGAAACAGATTTAACATTTACAATTAAAACAGATGACTTGAATAAAACAAAAAAGATTATTCAACAAAACAAGACTATTAATTATAGAAAATTAATTTTTGAAAAAGGTGTTTCAAAAATTTCGGTAATTGGGGTAGGCATGATATCAACACCTGGAGTTACATTTAGGATGTTTCAATCATTGGCAAATAAAAGAATAAATATAAAAGTAATTTCAACATCTGAGATTAAAATTTCAGTTTTGATTGATAAAAAGAATACACAAAAAGCTTTGATTGCGCTTCATAAAGAATTTAAATTAGACCAAAAAAAATGAGTATTAGACCATTTAGAGATATTAAAAGAAGAAAAACAAGAGAGATTAATGTTGGTAAAGTTAAAGTTGGAGGGGAAAATCCTATAACAGTTCAATCAATGACTAATACTCTTACCACTGACATAAAAGCTACGATTAACCAAATAAATGAAATTAGTGCTGAAGGAGCCGATATAGTAAGAGTCTCTTGTCCTGATGAATCATCAACTAAAGCACTAAAGGAAATAATCAAAAGTGTTAATGTACCAATAGTTGCTGATATTCATTTTCATTATAAAAGAGCGATTGAAGCTGCTGAAAATGGTGCAAGTTGTTTGAGAATTAATCCTGGAAATATTGGAAGTAAAAATAAAATTAAAGAAGTTGTGAAGGCAGCAATTGATCACAATTGTTCAATCAGAGTGGGAGTTAATGCAGGATCTTTAGAAAAAGATATCCTGGAAAGATATAAAGAACCGTGCCCAGAAGCGTTAGTTGAAAGTGCTTTAAGAAATATCAAGGTATTAGAAGATGAATATTTTCAAAATTTAAAAGTTAGTGTCAAGTCATCAGATGTTTTCTTATCAGTTGAAGCATACAGACAATTGTCGAAATCTATTGATTATCCATTGCATTTAGGAATTACAGAGGCAGGAGGATTTATACCAGGAAGCGTTAAATCTTCTATTGGTTTAGGCACATTACTTTTAGAAGGTATCGGTGACACTGTAAGAATTTCTTTATCTGATAATCCAATTGAGGAGGTTAAAATTGGAAATGAGATACTAAAATCTTTAAATCTCAGAGAGAGAGGTGTTAAAATAATTTCTTGCCCTTCATGCGCAAGACAAGGTTTTGAGGTAATCGAAACTGTAAAAATATTGGAAAAAAAACTTTCTCATATAAAAACTCCAATTACTTTATCTGTAATTGGCTGTGTCGTTAATGGCCCTGGAGAGGCAGCGTTAACAGACGTGGGAATAACTGGGGGTAAAAAAGGAAATAATATGCTTTATTTGTCTGGCGTACAGTCTGAAAAAGTTTTAACCAAAGATATGATTGAAAAAGTTGTAAGTGAAGTTGAAAAAAAAGCATCTGATTTGGATAATTTAAAATGATACCCATTAAAACTGTTAATGATTTGATTAACAAACATGCCCTGTTAGAGAGAGAATTGTCTTCAGGAGAAATAGATAAAAATTCTTTTGCTGAAAAATCTAAAGAATATGCAGATCTCAGTGAAATTATAAAAGTTGCTAAATTTTATATTTCTTATGAAAAGAATAAAAAAGAAATCCAAACAATTTTAGAAGATAAAAATTCAGATCTGGATATGATAAAAATGGCTGAGACAGAGTTAAATGATTTAGAAATTCAAAATGAAAAAAATGAAAAAAAATTAAAATTATTTCTATTACCAAAAGATGAAGCAGATAAAAAAAATGCTATAATTGAAATAAGAGCTGGAACAGGTGGTTTAGAAGCCAGTTTATTTGCTTCGGATCTTTTCAAAATGTATGAGAAAGTAAGTAACAAAAAAAAATGGAGCCTTGAATTGATTTCAATTTCTAAAAGCGAGGCTGGTGGCTTAAAGGAGGTAATCGCGTTAATAAAAGGAAATAATATTTACTCAACTTTAAAATATGAAAGTGGTGTTCATAGAGTACAAAGAGTACCTGATACAGAAACACAAGGAAGAGTCCATACTTCTGCAGCAACAGTCGCAGTACTGCCAGAGGCAGAGGAAGTTGATCTAAAGATAAATGAAAGCGATCTAAGAATAGATGTTTTCAGAGCAGGTGGACCAGGTGGTCAATCAGTAAATACTACGGATAGTGCAGTTAGAATTACTCATATACCAACAGGAATTTCAGTTTCCCAACAAGACGAAAAATCTCAACACAAAAATAAAGCTAAAGGAATGAAAATTTTAAGATCTAGAATATATGAGCTTGAAAGATCTAGAATTGAAAGTGAGAGATCAAAAGATAGAAAAAGTAAAATAGGTTCTGGTGATAGATCAGAACGGATAAGAACATATAATTTTCCACAAGGGAGAGTTACTGATCATAGAATTAATTTAACTCTACATAAACTTGATGAATTTTTAGAGGGTGAAGTTTTTGATGAAATGATAGAAGCATTAACATTACAAGCTCAAGAGGAAAGTTTAAAAATCTTAAATTAAATGAATATAGAAACTGCAATTCAGATAGCATCATTACAATTAAAACGAAAAAATGTAGAAACACCAATATTGGATAGCGAAATTTTGATGTCTAAGGTTTTAAAAAAAGATAGAAAATTTATACTTCTTAATTCGAATAAAGAATTAAATGATATTCAATATCAAAAGTTTAAAAAACTTATATCCTGTAGATCAAATAGAAAACCCATTGCCTACATAACCGGAAAAAAATTTTTTTGGAAATATGAATTTAAAGTAAATGATAAAGTTTTAATACCTAGACCTGATACAGAGTTAATTATTGAACAACTTTTAGAAACTTATAAACATAAAAACAGAATTAATTTATTAGAGATTGGAGTTGGCTCGGGATGTATTATTTTATCCATTCTTAAAGAAAAAAAGAATTTTATAGGAAAAGGTCTTGATTTAAGTAAAGATTGTATAGAATTATGTAAATTCAATGCTGATAAACTTAAAGTAAATCATAGAATTAAGTTATATAAATCAGATATTGACAATTTTAATTTAGGCAAATATGATTTAGTCATATCTAATCCTCCGTATATCAAAAAATTAGATTTAAATTATTTGAATAAGGATGTCATTAAAAATGAACCAAGGTTAGCGTTAGATGGTGGATTAGACGGATTATCAGAAATCAGAAAATTTATTAAAAAGTCATCTGAACTGATTAAAAAAAGTGGAAAATTGTTCTTAGAAATTGCCCACGACCAAAAAAAAGAGGTAAAAAAAATATTAATTGAAAACGGTTTTTATATTAACAAGACCGTAAAAGATTTAGCAAAGAACGATCGGTGCATAATAAGTACTAAAAAATAGATTTTTTAAATATGGTTACATTTAGAAATAATAATAATCGTAGAAACAATTTCAGAAGAAACGATAGAAATTTTAAATCCAATGGTGATAGAGGAAAATTTGGTTCAAATTTTTCAAATAATGAAAATTTTCAAAGAAAATCACCAGGTAGAAATAATCATAATGCCCCTAAACTAATTGAAAAATATAATAATCTTGCAAGAGAGGCACTATCTAGTGGAGACAAAATATTATCTGAAAATTACTTTCAACATGCGGATCATTTTATGAGAATTTTAAATGAAAAAGAAATTCAAAAAAAAAATATTATTTCAAGTAATAATGATAAATCTCAGGAAAATATTTCAAGTCTAAATAAGCTACAAGATGAAGTTGAAAAGTCTTAGAAAATTAAATAATGCGTACTAATTTAAACCAATAATTTTTTCTGATTTAAGAACATTAAGTTTGATTTTCTTTGTTTCAAATAATTTTCTCTCTTCACCCTTTAAAATTTTTCCTGAGGGAAGTTTTAAAGTTTGAGAATTAACTCTTTTACCATTTATCAGGACTTCATAATGCAAATGTGGACCAGTAGACTTTCCTGTGGAGCCAACGTACCCAATTATTTGACCTTGTTTTACTCTAACACCACTCCTAATTCCTTTCGCAAATTTTGACATATGTGCATAAATTGTTTGATAAGTTGAGTTATGTTTTATAACAACACAATTTCCACCACCACCGCACCATCCAGCTTTTTTAATGACTCCTGATCCTGATGCCATAATTGGTGTTCCCATTGGAGCAGCAAAGTCTGTTCCTCTGTGCATTTTATTGAAACCGTCAATAGGATGTTTTCTCATTCCATAAGGTGATGAGAGTCTCGCACCATTAATTGGGGTTTTCATGAGAGCCTTTTGAATACTTCTGCCGTTTTTATCATAATGTCCTTGACTTTCTTTTTTATCAAAAAAATAAAGCGAGTTATCCTTTCCACTTAAAATTAAATTTGCAAAAAGTATGTTACCAGACTCAATAATTTTTTTGTTTTCGTCAGTAAAAATTTCATACATTATTTGAAACTTATCTTGTTTTCTTAAATCTCTTTGAAAATCAACTTGGAAACCATAAATTCTGGCAAATTCAATTATTATATTTGAGGGAATTTTCTTTTCAGAAGCAGATTTATATAAACTCTGTAAAATTATATTTTCACTATATATAATTTTTTTTTTAAGTTGAGTTAATATTATTTCTTGATTAAAGCTTCCTTTTTTCGAGTCTCTTGTAAGTATGATTCTTTCTTTGTTTGAAATTTGAAATATAAAATCTTTTACAGAGTTATCGGTTTGATCTATTGTGAAATATATTTTTTGATTTGTATTTAACTTATTTAAATTAACTTTTTTTGAAATTTTATTGTTGATAGTTGAAATATCTTTTTTAGATAAACTATATTCCTTAAGAATATTGGTGAAAGTTTCTCCCTCCTGGACTTTATGTGAAACTTTTTTAAATCTTGGTTCAATTTTATCAAGGATATGATTTATTGTCTTTTTTAAATATATATTTTGAATAAACTCCCTATGATTTTCATAAATTTTGTTTTTTGTGTAATTATGGTAGGTTGTTGAAAATAGTGTAATAATTATCAATATAATTAAAGCTAGAATTTCATTTTTAAGTTTTAACTTAAATTTAAGCTTGTTGATCATTAAAATTTTTTTAATCCTTAGTAAATAGTTTTTAATTAGAAAAAAGTCAAAAAAAGACTGTAAAATCAGTGTTTTTTTAACCTTTTTTTGATCTAATAAGCTTGATTTCCTATAATTATAGCCTATAAGCATCAAACTTTCTCAATAAAATTATTGTTGTTTCAATTTTTTTTGAGATTATTGGTTTTTTTGACCAATTAGATATAAAAATTGTAAATATTTAAGAAGAGAAGTGTGGACGGTTAAGGTTACCAAAATTTGTCGTACACACTTCAAACAATTATATAAATTTTATTC
>LULK01000732.1_pt1 | contig 21064 bp, 22 predicted proteins | sample 728181 | NCBI WGS metagenome assembly LULK01 (sample SAMN03860291, study PRJNA289734) | marine metagenome | biome: seawater column; feature: ocean; material: water; isolation source: Red Sea water column Station 169 - depth 10m | place: Saudi Arabia: Red Sea | collected 2011-10-15 | depth 10 m | reverse complement strand
TCTGTATATTTGCCTGAGAGTTTTGCTCCTTCGGCGAGAATTAAATCTCTTTCCAGAGTTAATATGTTACGGTCCTTTTTGCCTGAGAGATTCCTGGGTAGTTGCTCCTTCGGCGCTACGATAATCTGTAGTCTCTCCCGTTACTTAATAATCTTATATGTACACGAAAAAGTCAATCAGAAACAGTTTTTTTTGGCTTATTTAAAAGTGAGTAAAACTGTAATAATACTGCAAAAAGTATAATAGAACCTCCTATTAACCCAAACATTGAAGGTCTTTCACTTACAAAAAGAAATGCCCATATCGGTCCTAAAACAGATTCGGATAACATTATTATTCCTACCATAGCAGATGGAGTGGTTCGTGCACCAATAGTTATAAATATAAATCCAAAACCGACTTGAAAGAAACCTGCTAGAAATCCCAAAAAAATATCATGGGGAGAAATCATTATCTTAGTGGACAATAAGAAACCGATTAAACATGAACTCACTCCAGCAACAAATTGAGCAGGCACCATATCTACAGAAGGAAATTTTCTTACTATCATAATTAAAACTGCAAAAGTAATAGGCATTGTAAAAGCTGCTAAATTTCCAGATAATTCTCCTGGTGATAAAGAGTTTCCAACCATTAGTAAAACTCCTGTCATTGCAATTACGATTGAAGATAGTGTAATCAAACTTATCTTTTCTTTAAGGAAAAAGTATCCAAATATTGCTAGAAATAATATTTGAAGTGAAATAATAAAGTTAGTATTTGCAACAGTTGTATTATACATAGCAAACACATATCCACAAAATCCAAAAGATAAAATAATTCCTCCTATAAATCCTGGTAATCCGGATTTATAAAAAGACTCGATAGTTTTTCTTTTATAACTTATAATCAAAAATGCTAAGACGGTCAGAGAAAAAAATAAAGATCTCCAAAATAAAATTTGCCACAACGTAGCTCCTTCAAAAGACTTAACAATTAAGCCACCAAAACTTAAGCTTAAAGCTCCTAAAAAAATTAATAATGGACCAGGTAAGTTTCTAATAAATTTCATTGTATTTGTGAAATTAAATTTTGAGTTTCCAAGTCATACAGCTTAAATAAAGTTTCTGCACTAGATAATTCAACTTCTTTAAATTTTATTTTTGATCCTGGCGTCAATTGAACTAGTTTGTCATAGTCGGCACTTATAACTACAGCTATTTTTGGATAACCTCCAATTGTACCATGATCTGAAAGCATTATGATTGGATTACCGTCAGCTGGTACTTGTATGACACCTTTGATTAAACCTTCAGATTTAATATTGGTAATGCAGATCCTAATGTTATCAGTCAGTCTAAGGTAAGAGATCCAGAGCAGGCTCAGAAATGGACATATGAGAATGAGGCTAACGCTAAGGTAGATTTTACGCTTCCAGTAAGTACCTCAGGAATATTAAAATTTGGATTAACTTTTAAAATATTAATTGTTTGATTGTTTCTTAATTTTTCACCCTTATTCGCACCAATATTCGCTTTAGTATTTACAGAACAACTTGACCATTGATATTTAAGATCAAATTCACCTCCAACAGCTAAATATCCATAAACAGATTTATTAGTAGAAATAATATCCAATTGATCACCATGCTCTAAAGTGAAAGCTTGATAACAAATTCCATTAAGTAAATTTTTACTCCTTTTAATTGTAAAATTTACATCACCAGTAATTGCAATATTAATTTTTTCTCCAAAATATTCTAATAACGGTCCTTGGTACGCAAATTCCAATACCGGATTTTCAATTTTATTTCCTACTAATTTGTTAGACAATAAATAGTTTCGGTTATCCATCGCTCCACTAAATGGAATACCTATATGATAAAGATTTTTTCTCCCTTTATCTTGAAAAGTTGAGTTAATTCCTGCTCTTAAAATTTTAAAAAAATTTTTACTCATTGTAATTTTGATATTGATTTTTAGTAATTCTCTCAAAAATTATTGTGTCTCCAGGATTTATTAAATTTGGATCTTTTTCTTTTGAGCTATCAAAAATATTAAGAGGAGTATTGCCAATAATATTCCAGCCTCCTGGACTTTCAAATGTATAAATATTTGCAAATTGTTCTGTTAATCCAACTGAACCTTTGGGTACTTTGACTCTAGGTGTTTCTAGACGTTTTGCCTGGAGTTCATTTTCTAAATCACCTAAAAATGGCATCCCAGCAATAAATCCTGTCATATAACAAAAAAATTCTTTACCAAAAAACTTTTCATAGATTTTATGACGATTAATCTTTAACTTTTCCTCTAATCTTTTAATATCTAATGAAAAATTTTCATCACAACATACAGGTATTTGAATCTTATTACTTTCCAATTTATCGTCATTGATAACACTCAAATTTTCAATTATTTTTTTTATAGTCTTAAAATTTTTTTTTTGAAGATCGAATGAAACAATTAATTTATTATATGAAGGAGTTAAATTATCTATCCCATCTATATTTTCTTTCTGAATACTTTTGAAATATCTTATTACTTTACTATTTATTTCTTTATTTACTTCACTTCCAAAATCACAATACAAAGCTGCGTCACCAAGATTTGATATATTTTTTATCATGCCATGTTATACTTACAAATTATGCGTATGGAAATTAATATAAACTGTGATTTAGGTGAAAAATCAAAACACCATTCCAATAAATATGATCCAGATTTATTAAAAATTGTCAATTCAGCTAATGTAGCATGTGGTTATCATGCTGGTGACGAAGAAACAATGAATAATGTAGTAGAGATTTCAAAAAAAAATGGTGTGAGTATTGGTGCACACCCATCTTTTAATGATCCAGAAAATTTTGGAAGAGAAAGAATGAATCTTTCTGAAAAAGAAATAAAAAAACTTATCGTTGATCAATATGATATTTTACAAAATATTGCATCATCCCATGGAGAAGATGTTTCTCATATTAAACCTCACGGAGCATTAAATAATATGGCATGTGAGGATATAGAATTAGCTACTATATTAGCAAAAACTATTAAAGAAATTAATAAAGACTTAATTTACCTGGTCCCAACTGGATCAAAGATGCAAGAGGCAGCAAAAAAATTAGATATGAAGATTGCGTGTGAGATATTCGCTGATAGAAATTATGAAGATGATGGCAACCTTGTATCTAGAAAAAAATCACATGCTTTAATAACTGACCCTGAACAGGCAAAAAAACATGTCTTAAAAATGGTCAAAACTCAGTCGCTTAATTGTCACAGTGGGAAGCAAATCCCTTGTGAAATTGATTCTGTTTGTATACATGGAGATAATTTAAGTTCATTAGCAACTGCTAAATCAATAAGAGATAATTTAGTAGAAAATGATTGTGAACTTAGAACTTTAAACAAATTAACAAAATTTATTTAGTATGAAAAAAATTATTTTAGCATTATCTATATTATCTCTTATCACTACAAATGTTTTTTCAGCAGGATCATCTGGAGGAGATGGTGGATCATCTGCAACAAAAACAAACTATGAAAAAGCTGTTATCCACATAAAGAGTGCTAAGAAACATGAAAAAAAAGGAAAGCTAGAAAAAGCAAAACAAAGTTATGCAAAAGCACAAAAGCTTTTAATCAAATCTAATGAAAAAAAACCTAATAAACCTGATACTTTAAACTATTTAGGCTTCACTACTAGAAAATTGGGTGACTTCGAAAATGGTGAGAAGTATTACCTTCAAGGTTTAGCTTTAGATCCAAAACATAAAGGTATTAATGAGTATCTTGGTGAATTGTATGTAGCTACAAAAAGACATAACCTTGCTGTTGAAAGACTTGAAGTTTTAAAAGGTTGTAACTGTGAAGAATACGATCAGCTTAAAGCAGTTATAGCTGGAGAAAAATCAAAATATTAATTTAAATTTTTAATCATTTGCTCTGGCATCCATAAAGCTATCTCAGGAAAAATTACAACTAATATAACTGCTAAGACCATTAATAAGAATAATGGAAATGCACTTCTTGCAATATATCCCATATCTTTTTTTGCCATTCCTTGAAGCACGAACAAATTAAAACCTACAGGTGGAGTAATTTGAGCCATTTCAACAACGATTACTAAAAAAATACCAAACCAAATCATATCAAAGCCAGCTTGTCTAATCATTGGTTCAATTATTGCCATTGTTAAAACTACAGCCGAAATACCATCAAGAAACATTCCTAATATTATATAAAAGATCATTAGAACAAAAATTAAAACATAAGGAGATAATTCCATATTTTGTATCCACAAAGCTAAATTTCTGGGTAAACCCGTAAACCCCATTGCTAAAGATAAAAATGTTGATCCGGCTAAAATAAATGCAATCATACAAGAAGTTTTAGTTGCTCCAAGTAAAGAGGATTTAAATGTCTTTAAAGTCAAACTTTTTTGAAAATAAGACAATACTAATGCTCCAACAACTCCTAGAGATGCTGCTTCTGTAGCTGTTGCAACACCAGTATATATAGAGCCGATAACAGCAGATATTAAAATTATTACTGGTAAAAGTTGTTTTGATCTTTTTATCTTTTCAAAAAATGAATACTTTTCAATAATTTTTGGCATCGACTTTTTATTTATTAATGACCAAATAATTACATAAGACATGAATATCAGTGCAATCATTATTCCTGGTATAATTCCAGCAATAAATAACTTTGCTATAGACTCTTGAACAGCCACTCCGTAAATAATTAAAATAATTGATGGTGGAATAAGTAAACCTAATGTTCCAGAGCCAGCTAAACTTCCAAGTAAAATTTTTTCTGGGTAATTTCTTTTTCTTAATTCTGGAATAGACATTTTTCCAACTGTTGCTACTGTGGCTGCTGAGGAGCCTGATATCGCTGCAAATAGAGCACATCCAACAACATTTACATGTATCAAACCTCCTGGTAATCTTTGCATCCATGGTGATAAGCCCTTAAATAAATTTTCAGAAAGTTTTGTTCTGAATAGAATTTCACCCATCCAGACAAACAAAGGTAATGCTGTTAAGGTCCAGGAAGATGAAGTGCCCCAAATTGTTGTGGCCATCGCATCACCAACAGGCCTTGAAGTAAACAGCATCATTCCAATAGCTGAAACTCCTATCATGCTTAAAGCAACCCAAATTCCAGATCCTAAAAAAAATAATAAAACGCTGATAAAAAAGATTGTTAAAAATATCTCAGTCATTCAGTTTCTTTATAATTAAAATAAATTGATGAAAAACACTTATAAAAAATATTGTTGAGCCAACAGCAACACTGATCTGTGGTATCCAAATTAAAATTTCATCAGCTCCCTCACTACGTTCTTGAAATTTGTAAGAAATTATTAACATTTTAATAAAATAAAATGCGAGATATCCTGAAAAAAAACTTGCAATACTTAAACACCAAGTTTCAATTATCTTTTTTTTTAATCCTGACATCTTTTCTAAAAAAAGAGTAATCCTAATATGTCCTCCCTCTACAAATGTATAAGCTAAAGCAAAAAAAGATGCTGCAGCCATGCAATAACCAGAATATTCAGCAAGACCTCTAATATAAAAGCCAAAAATTCTTGATGAAATACCTATTAAGATAAATACAGCTACAAAAATTAAAAATATTGCAGCAACATATCCTGAAAATTTATACAGTTTATTTAAGTTTCTATCTAATGATTTAAACATAATGATTTAAGGCCACTAAAAATTTAGTGGCCTTAATTTAAAGATCGAATTTATTTATAAGCTGATAATACAGCAGCTCCTCTTGAACCAGCTTTTTGAGACCATTCTTTTGCCATCGTCTCTCCTACTTTTTCAAAATGAGCTTGTAAAGGAGCGTTCACTTTACCGACTACCATTCCGGCATCAGCCAAAGCTTTTTTATCCCCCACATTTCCTTGTTTAGATAATTGCCAACCTTTACGCTCAGCTAAAGCTGCCTGACTCATAACTAAATCTTGAGTTGCCTTATCTTTCCTGTAGTGGGTGATGTGATCATACTTTCAACAGCTCCTGTAGAAAATGCCTGACTTATTTCAGCAGCTTCTATTTTTGTTGGAGCCATTCCAGTTAATTCTGCAATTCTTATTGTTGCAGAATTGTAAGCTCTAAATTTTAATCCTTTTAGATCGTTCACAGAATTAATTTCTTTTTTACTATATAGTCCTTGAGCTGGCCAAGGCACTGCATATAAAAACACTAAACCTTTTTCGTCCAATCCTTTTATGATTTCAGCTTTTGAAGCCTTATATAATTTCATAGCATCAGAGTATGAAGTTGCTAAGAATGGTTGTGAGTCTACTTCAAGTAATGGGTCCTCTTTTCCAAGAGCTGACATAAATCTCTCACCTATCTGAGCTTGACCTGTTCTTACTGCTCTAAAAATCTCTCCACCCTTAAATAATGATCCTCCAGGATGGGTAACAATTGTTAACTTTCCACCACTTTTTTCAGTTACATTTTTTGCAAATTCAGCTGCATTTGCAGAGTGAAAGTTACCAGCACCATAAGCTAGTGCCATGTCCCATTTTTCTGCTATTGCAAGATTAATTGACAAAATTGATGAAACTAAAATAACTGATAAATATTTTATAAATTTCATTTGTCCTCCATTTTTTTTAAAAGCATTTCATTATGGATTAAAATAATTATCAATAAAAAAATAATACTACTTTTAATTGAATTATTGTTGTTTTAGATTATAACTATCTTATTTTGTTAGAAGAAGCACTTATATTAGCACAAATTATTTTTATCACTATTATCTTAACAGCGGATAATGCAATCATTATTGGAGTAATTTCAGCTAACTTCGTCCCAAAAAATAAAAAGCAAATAATTTTATGGGGTGTTTCTGGAGCCTTAATTTTTAAAATTATTTTTGCGTTATTTGCAACTTATTTATTCAAATTTTATTTTATAAAAATTTTAGGAGGTCTACTATTAATATGGATAGTAAACGATTTGAGAAAAGATTTATTTGAAATTAAAAAGATTAAATCTCCTACTAAAAAATCAAAAGAGCCATCATTTATACAAAGTGTTTATAAGGTTTTATTTGCGGACATAATGATTAGTTTTGATAACGTTATTGGTGTTGTTGGAGCTTCAAAAGGAAATTTTGGTTTTATGATTTTTGGACTTATTCTTTCTGTCGTTTTAACAGGAGCATTAGCAACATATCTTGCAAATTATATTCAAAAACACTTATGGATTGCATATGTTGGTTTAGTTTTTATTTTATTGGTCGCACTTCAATTAGTAATTGGAGGTTTAGTAGATCTAGAGATTCTATCAATAAATCAGCAATTTAAAAAATATTTCTAATAAGAGTGTTTTTTTGAAGGATATTTTTTTGATTTTACTTCTGAGGAAAATTTTCTCAAACCTATATTAATATGTTTCTTTAAATTTAAAAATCTTTTAACAAATTTTATTTTTGTTTGATTTAATCCAAGCAGATCATCTGTCACTAAAACTTGACCGTCACAAAATACTGATGAACCAATTCCAATCGTTGGTATATTTAAACTTTGAGTTATTTGTTTAGCTGCTGGTGATTTTACACATTCTAAAACAATAGCAAAAACTCCCTCTCTTTGAAGAGATAATGCGTCACTAATTAATTGTTTTATTTCTCTAGAGGTTTTACCTTTTGATTTAAATTTTCCTTTAGTAGATTGAGGTAATAGACCAAGGTGACCCATAACTGGAATTTTATTTTTTATTAAAAACTTCACTTGTCTTATAATTTTTTTTCCGCCTTCTAATTTTACAGCATCACATTTAGTTTCTTTGATAACTTTTTTAGCATTTTTTAATGCAGAGACATTTGTATCATAAGTTTTATACGGCATATCAACTACCATTAAACTTTTTTTTACTCCTAGCCGTACACTTTTTGAATGATTGATCATTTCAGTTAAAGTAACTTTTCTTGTGCTTGAATAATTGTACAAAACTGATCCTAAAGAATCACCTACCAGAACTATGTCAGCATATTTGTCAACCTCTTCAGCAATATTCTTTGAATAAGCAGTAAGACAAATAATTTTAGATCTATTCTTTTTGGCAAGAATTTTTTTAAATTTTTTCATTATTTTATAATTTTACTCAAGCTCAATTGTACTTGGTGGCTTTGATGTAACATCATAAACTACTCTATTTATGCCTCTAATACTATTTACAATTTTGTTAGAAATCATTTGAATAAAAGTTTTCTTAAAATCATAAAAATCAGCAGTCATCCCATCTTCTGAAGTAATAGCTCGCAATAAACATAAATACTCATATGTTCTGTTATCACCCATGACCCCCACAGTTTTAACTGGTAGCAATGCAGCATAGGCTTGCCAGATTTTATCATAAAGCTTATGCTCTTTAAGAGCCTTTATAAAATAATAATCTGCCTCTTTTAAAATATTAATCTTTTCTTTAGTAATAATTCCCGGCATTCTAATTGCTAAACCTGGCCCTGGAAAAGGGTGTCTAGAAATGATTTCTTCACTTAAGTTTAACTCAGTTCCTAGTTTTCTAACCTCATCCTTAAACAAAAATTTGAGAGGTTCAACTAATTTTAATCTCATTTTTTTTGGTAATCCACCTACATTATGATGTGATTTAATCTTTGAGGTTTGACTACCAGTTACAGATTTGCTTTCAATTAAATCTGGATAAAGAGTTCCTTGGGCTAAAAATTTTACATTTTTTATCTTTCTTGAATAACGCTCAAAAATTTTAATAAAAAGGTTTCCTATTATCTTTCTTTTTTTTTCAGGATCTGAAATATTTCGTAATTTTTCTAAAAATTCTTTTTCAGCATTTACATAAATTAAATTGATTTTTAATTTCTTCTTAAAAGTCTTTACAACTTGTTTTTCCTCATCTTTTCTAAGAAGACCAGTATTGACAAAAATACAATATAATTTTTTTCCGATAGCTTTATTTAACAACTGAGCAACTACACTACTATCAACTCCACCAGATAATGCACAAATTACTTTATCATTATTCACTTGAGCTCTAACTTCTTTTATTAAGTTTATTTTTTGATTTTTTACAGTCCAATTCTTCTTGATTTTGCATATTAGAAAAAGGAAATTTTTAATAATTATTTTACCTTTTTCTGTATGAGTCACTTCGGGATGAAATTGAACACCGTAAAATCCTTTTAATGCATTTTCAACTATTGCAAATTTTGAATTTTGACTTGAAGCAACGACATTAAATTTTTTTGGTAATTTTGAAACTTGATCAGCGTGACTCATCCAAACTTTAGTAAATTTTTTACCAGAAAAAAAGTTTTTGGTTAAAAGACTATTGTTTCTTTTAAATATGTTAGCTAATCCAAACTCTCTATGTTTAGATTGTTTGACCTTTCCACCATTTATTTTTGAAATTATTTGATGACCAAAGCAAATACCCAATACAGGAAGTCCTTTTTCTAATATTTTTTTATCAAAAGAATATTTATTTATTTCATAAACATTGAGCGGGCCTCCTGATAAAATAATACCTTTAATTGAATTATTAATGTCTTTGACTTTAATCTTTTTATGACTGACAATTGCTGAAAATACTCCAAGTTCTCTTATCCTTCTTGCAATTAATTGAGTAAATTGTGATCCAAAATCTATTATTAAGATTTTATCTAAACTCCTATCAAGACTCATTTTTAGGTTCAATATTTGTAAGAGTCTCTAGAATTTTTTTATTTTCATCACATAAATTTTTACAAATTTTTGCAAAAGTTTTTGATAAATCTTTAACTTTTGAATAATTTGATTTTTCTAAACCAATTTTCATTAACATTAATACAGCTTCTTCATTTTTAGGTTCAATTAACAATGTTGTATCTAAATTTTTTTCCTCTTGTCTTTTGTCATCTTGGTGATTATAAATTTTAGCAAGATATAAATAAGAATTAGAATTTTTTGGATCAAAAACTATACTTCTTTCAAACATAAATTTTGCATCTTCATACTTTTTATTATTAAATAACTCAACACCCTTTTTAAAATACTCACTACAATAGGCTGTGTTAAAAAAATTAATTAAAAAGAAAAAAAATAATATTTGTTTAAATATTCTAGTCATCAGTATTTATTATCATTTTTAACAATATCAACATTATGAACCATGCTCTCATAAAATCCAGCTTTAGTGATCTTAACAAATTTTGGTTTATCTCTTAAAAATTTTATTTGTTTAGATCCAAGATAACCCATGGAAGATCTTAATCCTCCAACTAATTTAAAGATAATATTCGAGACTTTTCCTTTATATTTAGCAAGTCCTTCTACACCCTCTGGAACATATTTCGATGCATCTTTTTGTTTTGATTGAAAGTATCTATCTGCTGAACCTTTGTTCATTGCTCCAACTGAGCCCATTCCTCTAAAGCTTTTATATAATTTTCCATTTTTCTTTATCAACTTTCCTGGAGTTTCATCCGTCCCAGAAAATAACGATCCAATCATCACTGCATCTGCACCTGCTGCAAAAGCTTTTGCTAAATCTCCAGAATATTTAATTCCCCCATCAGATATTATTTTCAAATTTTTATTTTTTATTCCATTTCTCACTTCCAAAATAGCACTTAATTGAGGTACACCAATACCTGCAACTAATCTGGTTGTACAAATTGAACCTGGTCCTATTCCAACTTTAATTATATCAACACCAAGTTTATTTAAAAATTTAGCAGCCTCAGCAGTCGCAACATTACCTGCACACAAGGCTGTTTTTTTACTTTTATTTTTTTTAATTAAACGAATTATTTCAGATACTTTTTTTGTATGTCCATGAGCGGTATCAACTACTATCATATCAACATTTTCTTTCAAAATAGCTAAAGCTCTTTTAAATTCATTTGGTCCAGCTCCTACTGCAGCTCCTACTGGTAATTTTTGTTTTTTCACTTTCTTAATTTCCAAAACTTGTTCTTTTATATCTAAATTTCTATGAATGACACCTAAACCACCAGCTTTACCTATTGCGATTGCCATTTTACTTTCTGTTACAGTGTCCATTGCTGATGAAAGTAGTGGAATTTTTAGTTTTAAAAATTTTGTTAATTTTATACTAGTGTCAACTTCAGATGGTAAGATTTCTGAATACTTTGGTGTAAGTGTAACTTTCCAAGTGCGACAATTTCATTAAATGAACTTCCCATAAATATCTTTGATATAAAGAAACCATTAGGAGATATTATATCTTTTGAAAATATCATTGCTTCTTTACACAACTCACCTGTTTGAATGGAGTCTAAATTTTTAATTCCTGTTGTATTAACTGCCATATCAGACATGACAACCTCGGCTTTACCTGTTAATTTGTTCTTAATTTGATCCTGGATTATTGGATTTGTAAAATCTCCAATTATTTGAGTTGTATTATTTATTTTTTCCATTTTCTTCAAATCAACTGAAATAATTTTACCATTAGTTACAAATTTACTAACATATTGAGACCAGCTTCCTGGAGCCGCACCTATATCTAAAATTGTCATTTTGTTTTTAAAAATTTTAAATTTTTTATCAATTTCTATTAACTTATATACAGACCTTGCGCGATAACCATCAACTTTAGATTTACGGACATAAATATCTCTCTTTTGTTTATTAATCCAATTTTTTGAAATTCTATTTTTTTTCAATTAATTCTTATATCTAAGACTTTTAAAAACTTTTTTATTAGTTAAAGTTTTAATTTCTATTTCAATACTTTTATCTAATCTCATATCTATTCCATTTTTCCAAATTCCTGCCGCAAGGTGTAAAATTCCAATTTTATTGTTTGGTAGATATGGTTCAACAAAGGTATTATTTTTTTCATCATATTTTGGAAGTAAGTTACTTGTAATCCAATTACAATTTAAAGGTAAAAATTCAGTTTCTAAATCATCTATATACACTGACATATTAATCGCTAGTCCCTCTGAGCCAAAAATATTTCCAGCTTGTAGAGTTTTTTTTAGATTATTTTGCCAACTTTCCCATCCTATGGAGTTTTTTTCTAATGAAAAAACTCCAATATTAATGTGTGGAGCAAAAGCTAATTTCCTAGCTTTATCATATGGAATTTTTGATTTTATTGCGTGTTTGAAATTTTGTGATTTAATTATTGCAAGCTTTCCAAATAACCAATTTACTTTTGAAGTAATTTTGTACCCAGGTCCTAAAGTTTGTGTAATGCCTAGCTTTCCATTGTCACATGCTCTAAAATACAAGTCTATTGATTGCCAATCATTTACCCATGCGTCACAATCTATCCATAAATATTTTTCATAATTAGGAAAATACTTTGGCAAAAAAGCTCTTGAGACTTGACTTTTTAACCACTCTTTACCATTAATTTTATGACTTGGAACCTTAATATCCCATTCTGCAGATTTTATTTCATCAACTTTATTTGCTAATTTTTTTTTTTGGTTGTCATTTAATCCTGCATCCAAGATACAAATCGCAATATTTTCACTTTCCTGAAATCTTTTAATAGAATCAATCAGTTCCTCTATTAATGGAAAATAATTTGCGTCTGCTAAGGATACAATTACATTTTTTTTCATTAAAGAATATCTTCAAGATCATCTTCGTCTTGAATTCTGTCATTTTCATGTTGTTTTTTTATTTTTTGAAAATGAAAAAAGCTTATGGGTAACAACAATAGATAAATAATAGTACTAACTGCAATAACATTGAATGTATAAATCAATAAAAGACCAAAAAATAATACTATTCCAAATAATAGAAATATAGTTGTCCTTCTAGGAATTATAATTTTTTTAAATGAATATGTGGGAAATTTACTTATCAGTAATAAAGAAGTTAAAATAAAAAAGGTTGGAACTATTATATTATAGTTCAGTTTAAAAAAATCGAAACCACTTAAGCTTATTATTAAAGGTGTCAAAACTAAAATACCACCTGCTGGTGAAGGTACTCCTTCAAAAAAATTATCTTTCCATGAAGGTTCCTGTCCAGAATTTACATTAAATCTAGCTAGTCTTAGCGCAACACAAATCACATAAATTAAACATAACAACCATCCAAATCTTCCAAGTGTATTGAGTTTCCAAAAAAACATTATAAATGCTGGAGCAACTCCAAAGCTAATCATGTCTGTCAAAGAATCTAATTCTTTACCAACCTTTGAGGTTCCTTTGATCAATCTTGCTATCCTGCCATCTAATCCATCAATTAATGCAGCAAAGATAATTGCAATGATTGCTAATTCAAATCTTCCATCTAAAGCAAATCTTATTGAAGTTAAACCAATACACACACCAATTAGAGTCAGCATATTAGGTAAAATTACTCTTGCACTCTTTTTGTCAGATACGATTTTAAAATTTTTTTTTTGTGGTTCCATTATTTTTTAGCTAATAAAGTTTCACCAGCAATTGCTGTTTGGCCAACTTTTACTAAAGGTTCGTAGTTTTCGTAATATAAATCTGCTCTACTTCCAAATCTAATCATTCCTATCCTGTCACCTTGCTTTAATTCTTGGGCTTTATCAGACTCACAAACAATTCTTCTAGCAACCAAACCTGCAATTTGTACTACAACAATATCATTATGTTGGGAGTCTTTTATTTTGTAATAATTTCTCTCATTATCTTCGCTGGCTTTATCAAGTGATGCATTTAAGAACTTTCCAGGCTTATATAAAATTTCCTCAATTTTTCCACTACAAGGTGTTCTATTAACATGGCAATCAAAAACATTCATAAAGACACTAATTTTTTTAAATCGTTTATTTTCTAAACCTAGTTCCTTTGGTCCATCGACTTCCTCTACTTTAATAATCTCTCCATCAGCTGGGCTCACGAGATAATTGTCATCGTTAATTATAATTCTATCTGGATCCCTAAAAAAATAATAAACCCAAAAAGTTAATAACAATCCAATTAAAGCCAAGAAATTACTAAAAATGTAAAATACAATTGTTATAATTCCTGAAATTACTAAAAATTTATAACCTTCTGCGTGAATTTTTGGAAATATCTTGTTAAACATATTCTTCTATTTGATAATTTTTCATTAATATGTATATAAAATCGCGAAATTCAATTATTAAGATATAAATAAAAGTGAGCAAAATTAACGTAAAAAACCCAGTCGTAGAGTTAGATGGTGATGAAATGACCAGGATAATCTGGGAATTTATAAAAAATAAATTAATCCTTCCTTATCTTGATTTAGGCATAGAGTATTATGATCTTGGGATGAAAAGTAGGGATGATACAGACGATCAAATTACAATAGATGCAGCAAATGCAATTAAAAAAGTTGGAGTGGGTATTAAATGTGCAACGATCACACCGGATGAAGCAAGAGTTGAAGAATTTAAACTAAAAAAAATGTGGCGATCACCTAATGGAACAATAAGAAATATTATTGGAGGAACAGTTTTTAGAGAACCAATTATTTGTTCAAACATCCCAAAGCTTGTTCCGTCATGGTCTGATCCTGTTGTTATAGGAAGACATGCTTTTGGAGATCAATATAGAGCAACTGACTTTAAGGTTCCTGGAAAAGGAAAAATGGAAGTTAAGTGGATGTCTGAAGATGGTAATAAAGAGATAAAATATGAAGTTTTTAATTTTACAGGTCCGGGTGTAGCACTTTCTATGTATAACTTAGATAAATCAATTGAGGATTTTGCAAGATCTTGTTTTAGCTATGGATTAATTAAAAAATGGCCGGTTTATCTTTCTACAAAAAATACCATATTAAAAAAGTATGATGGAAGATTTAAAGACATCTTTGAGGAAGTATTTAATAAAGAATTTAAGAAAAAATTTGAGGAATTGAAAATTACTTATGAACATAGATTGATTGATGACATGGTAGCATGTGCAATGAAATGGAGTGGTAAATATATTTGGGCCTGTAAAAATTATGATGGTGATGTACAATCTGATACAATGGCACAGGGTTATGGCTCATTAGGCCTTATGACAAGCACATTATTAACCCCTGATGGAAAAATTATGGAAGCTGAGGCAGCTCATGGAACAGTAACAAGGCATTATAGAATGCATCAACAGGGCAAAGAAACTTCTACTAATCCCATAGCTTCAATTTTTGCGTGGACAAGAGGTTTGGCTCATAGAGGAAAATTAGATAACAATAATGAATTAATTGAATTCGCAAATACTATTGAACAAGTTTGTATTGAATGTGTAGAGGGTGGATTTATGACTAAAGACCTTGCAATATTAGTTGGGCCCTCAAGCAAATATCTAACAACTAATCAATTTTTAGATGTAATTGATCAAAAATTAAAGAAGAAGTTAAATTAACGACTTTATTTTGTTAAAGGCCTCATTAATCTTATTCTTATTTTGACCTCCAGCTTGTGCAAAGTCTTTTCTTCCACCTCCACCTTGACCACCTATAATTTCAGAACTAACTTTTACAAATTTAACAGCATCAAATTTTTCTGTTAGTTGATTTGTAACTCCAACGGCTACTCCTACTTTTTCATCTTTACTAGCAAAGACAACAACAATACCTTCATTTAATTCTTTTTTTCCATCGTCCACAAGTTTTCTTAATTCTTTTGAAGGAAGACCATCAACATTTTGAAATCTAATATTTATACCTTTAATATTTTCATCTTTAATGATATTTTTTTTCTTATCATTTAATATTGATTTAACAGTTAAAGTTTCTAGTTGTTTAGTTAAATTTTTTATTAATAACTTTTGATCTGATTGATCAATATTTGGTTTACCCCCTAAACTTAATATCTGTTTAGAAAGATCTTTGATAAGCTCATCATTTTTTTCAGAAGATTGATTAAGTAATTTCTCCTTATTGTTTAAATAATCTTCTAATTGTTTATCTCTTAAAGCCTCTATTCTTCTAATTCCTGCTGCTATTGAGGATTGACTAGTTATTTTAAATTGGCCAATATCACCGGTATTTTTAACGTGTGTACCACCACAAAGTTCAGTAGAAAAATATTTACCGTTATCATCTCCCATTGAAAGAACTCTGACTTCTTCACCGTATTTTTCTCCGAATAAAGCCAAAGCACCATTTTCTACAGCTTCATCAGGTGTCATTAATCGAGTTCTTACTTCTGTTTTTTTTGAAACCATTGAATTTACAAATTGTTCAATCTTATTAATTTCGTCATTCGAAATTGGTTTCATATGACTAAAATCAAACCTTAAACGACTTGGTTCAACCAGTGATCCTTTTTGAGTAACATGTGTGCCTAAAACTCTTCTCAAAGATTCATGTAATAGATGAGTTGCCGAATGATAAGCTCTGGTATCATTTCTTCTTATTTCATTTATTTTCATCTCAACGCTATCATTTATTTTTATGGATCCACTTATTACTTTTCCGTAGTGAACAAAAAGATCTCCCAATTTCTTTTGTACATCTGTTACTTCAAATCTGAAATCTCCAGAAATAATTTCTCCGGTATCTCCAACTTGTCCACCTGACTCACCATAAAAAGGTGTTTGATTAGTTATTATCATTCCCTCATCATTAGATTTCAAATCTTTAACTTCTTTATTGTCTTTTAATAATGATAAGATGACACCCTCAGCCTGATTTGTTTCATAGCCTAAAAATTCTGTAGCTCCTAGTTTATCTTTTATACTAAACCAAACATCTTCTACCGCAGCATCTCCTGATCCTTTCCAATTTTTTTTGGCAAGTTCTCTACTTTCTTGCATCAATGATTGAAATTTTTTTGTATCAATAGATAAAGATTTATTTCTTAAAATATCTTCAGTAAGATCTAAAGGAAATCCATAAGTGTCGTATAATTTAAAAGCAACATCACCAGGGAGAATTTTATCTATTTTAGTTATTTCATCATTTAATATTTTAATTCCTCTATCTAAAAGAATTAAAAATTTTTCTTCTTCCATTTTAAGAGTTTCTTTAATCAATGACTCAGCTCTTTTTAGTTCAGGATAGTTTCCTGACATTTCATTTTTTAACGTTTCAAATAAATTATAAAAAACAGGATTTTTAGATCCTAACAAATGTGAATGTCTCATTCCTCTTCTCATAATTCTTCTTAGAACATAACCCCTACCTTCATTAGATGGCAAAACTCCCTCAGCTATTAAGAATGAGCTTGCCCTTAAATGATCTGCAATAACTCTAAAACTTGAAAGATTATTTTGATCTGGCTTTTTCTTAACAATATCTGATGTTGACTGAATTAGTTTTTTAAAATGATCTGTTTCATAGTTATCATGTGTACCTTGAAGTAAAGCTGCAATTCTCTCCAATCCCATCCCTGTATCCACCGATGGTTTTGGTAAATTAATTCTTTTATCTTTAGAAATTTGCTCATATTGCATAAAAACCAAGTTCCAAATTTCAATAAATCGATCACCATCTTCGTCCTTACTTCCAGGTAAACCACCTTTTAAATGATCTCCATGATCATAAAATATTTCAGAACATGGACCACATGGTCCTGTCTCGCCCATAGACCAAAAGTTATCTGAAGTTGTAATTCTTATAATTCGATCATCATTAAAACCTGCTATTTTCTTCCAATGATTGAAGGCTTCATCATCTTCATGAAAAACTGTTACATAAAGTCTATTTTTATCTAAACCAAAGTCCTTAGTAATTAAATCCCATGCATAATGGATTGCTTTCTCTTTAAAATAGTCTCCAAAAGAAAAGTTTCCCAACATTTCAAAAAATGTATGGTGTCTTGGTGTATAGCCAACATTTTCTAAATCATTATGCTTACCTCCGGCTCTAACACATTTTTGTGAGGTGGTTGCTCTTTGGTAGTCTCTTTTTTCTAAACCAGTAAATACATTTTTAAACTGGACCATACCTGAATTAGCGAACATTAATGTTGGATCATTGTTTGGCACTAGATTACTTGACTCAACAATCTTATGATCGTTTTTCTCGAAGTATTTAAGAAACGTACTTCTTATTTGATTTAATGATTTGTCGGCCATATTTTTAAAATACAGCTTTTTTATTCTATGTCTAGATAACGATAAGGGGGTAAAGGCGCTAAAATAGGGGTGTAGGTTCACACTAGCTGAGGCTACATTATACTAGTTATGTGGATGATTGAAAATTTATAAAAAATTAGTCACATAAAGATATACTAAAATATCTCTTTAACTCGATACCAAACTTGACACAAAAAAAATAAATCAAATAGCTAATTACATCACCTAGACACCTAATTAGAGGCTTGGTAAGGTCTTGTTCATGAAAAAAATTGATGTGAATTTTACAAAACCACCTCAACAACAATTAAATACTCTCTTAAAGTACTATCAAAATGGCCAGTACGTTGAGGCTGAAAAACTATCAATATCCATTACTCAAGAATTCCCAAAACACCCATTTGCTTGGAAGGTGCTTGCCGCTGTGCTTAAACTAATGGGTAAGATAAATGAATCTTTAGTTGTCTGTCAAAAATCTTTACAATTAGATCCACAGGATGCAGAAGTTCATAACAACTTAGGCATTACACTTAAAGTGCTTGGCAGATTAAATGAGGCTGAGGCAAGCTTCAGAAAAGCGATAGTATTAAAACCTGATTATTCTGAAGCTCATAATAATTTGAGTATCACGCTCAAAGAACTTGGAAAATTAGTCGAAGCTGAAGCGAGTTACAAAAAAGCGATAGCATTAAAACCAGACTATGCCGAAGCCCACTACAATTTGGGCACCACACTCAAAGAGCTAGGTAGATTAGATGAAGCATGCTCTGCTTATATTAAGGCAATAAATTTAAACCCAGATTTCACTGATGCCTATAATAATCTTGGTATAGCTATAAAAAACCTAAGGTTTAATTCATCAAACGTTAAGCTCTACCCACTTTTAATCCGGCTGTTAAGTAATGGCAATTTTGAGCGCCCTTCAGATTTGGCTCCTAGTATTTTAAGTCTCATAAAGCATGATCCTCTGATCAAAAATTTACTGCTTGAGGAAAATTTTACTACGAGCCTCAAAGAAGCAAATTCCATAATTAGCAGTCTAGATAAACTTAAGCTTCTTCATCATCTAATGCGTTTATGCCCACTTCCCGATCTTCAGTTTGAAGAATTTTTTGTGACTATGCGAAGTTTACTTCTTACGAATCTTGATAATTTCAAAGCATCTCCTGAGCTCATCTATTTTTTATCTACGCTTTCTCTTCACTGTTTTACTAATGAATATGTCTACTTTGAAAAAGATGAAGAAACTAAATTGGTTAAGAGCTTAGAAACTGAGATTATGCAAACCATTTTGAAATCAGAGCAGCCTGAAGCTAAAAAGATTTTATGTCTAGCATCTTATCGCCCTTTACATCAATACAATTGGTGTCAAAAGCTAGAAGCTCTCGATAATTTAGAAGAGGTAAAGTCACGACTGATTGAAGAGCCTTATGCTGAGAAAGTGATAATGACAGAAATTCCTATATTGAAAGAAATATCAGACGATGTCTCTCGTAAAGTAAGGGCGCAGTATGAAGAAAACCCCTATCCAAGATGGGTAAAACTAGGAATATCAACAAAGGTGAAATCAATCTCTGAGATGTGTGCCGAACAAAATCTTCATCTCCATTCCAAAAGTATTAAAAACGTAATTGCTCCAGCTATACTTATTGCAGGTTGTGGTACAGGGCAACAGTCAATAGAGACAGCTTCTTACTTTTCTGACTGCCAGGTCACCGCAGTGGATCTAAGTCTTGCCAGTCTCGCTTACGCTAAAAGGAAGACGACTGAGCTTGAAATTACTAACCTGAAATATTTGCAAGCAGACATTTTGGAGCTAAATAACTTGAAGCAAAAATTTGACATCATTGAAAGTGTGGGTGTTCTTCATCATATGGATGATCCCATGGTTGGGTGGAGAGTTCTCACAAATCTCCTGAAGACCGGTGGCTTGATGCGTATAGGTTTATATAGTGAGTTAGCTCGACAACACATTGTGGGAGTTCGAAAAGAAATCACTTTACTGGGAGTAGAGACATCTGAGTCTGAAATAAGAAAATTCAGGCAATCACTAGCAGAATCGAATGATAAGAATCATCAGCTATTAACTAAGTCGAGTGATTTTTTTAGTCTCAGTATGTTGAGAGACTTAATATTTCATGTACAAGAGCATCGTTTCATACTCCCACAGATTAAAAAATGTCTCGACGAGTTGGGGCTAAAGTTCTGTAGTTTTATAAATAAAGACGCTATCTCAAACTTTAGAAAGCTTCACGGGCAAGAAGCGGATATTTATGATCTGGCATTGTGGCATCAATACGAGAAAAGCAACCCTCAGGCTTTCGCTTCGATGTACCAATTTTGGTGTCAAAAACTTTAAGTATAATCACCAGATTTAAAAGTGAAATAAATAAATGATTGTGTGGGCTAAACTCAACTAACTCGAACCTAGAATGATAAAATAAGTTTTAAGGGTAAGTGTCATTGAATAAGCGTTGGTATTCCTAAAGATGGTAAAGGGGCAAAGGCGCCTATAACAAGCGCCTTTTATAATTTAAAGATGACCTTTAATTTTAGTTCTTTTTTGAAGGTGTAGTTTCTTTTACAGCCTCTTCTTTTTCAGCTACTTTCTTTTCTTTTTCAATCTTTTCAGGACTTAATGGATTTCCTTCAATTTTCTTCGAAATCACACCAGCTTTTTCTCTAATTGCCATTTCTATTTCTGCAGCAACTTTAGGGTTTTGTGCAAGATAAGTTTTTGCATTCTCTCTGCCTTGACCAATCTTCTCACCTTTATAAGCATACCATGCTCCTGATTTTTCAATAATATCAGCTTTAGCACCTAGGTCGACTAACTCACCCATTTTGCTTATTCCTCTTCCATACATTAAATCAAACTCAACAACTTTAAATGGTGGTGCAACTTTATTTTTAACTACTTTTACTCTTGTAGTATTTCCAATAATTTCATCTTTATCTTTGATGGCACCTATTCTTCGAATATCCATTCTTACCGATGAATAAAACTTAAGTGCATTTCCACCTGATGTTGTTTCAGGACTTCCAAACATAACTCCAATTTTCATTCTAATTTGGTTAATGAAAATCATCATTGT
>LULK01000734.1_pt1 | contig 21236 bp, 14 predicted proteins | sample 728181 | NCBI WGS metagenome assembly LULK01 (sample SAMN03860291, study PRJNA289734) | marine metagenome | biome: seawater column; feature: ocean; material: water; isolation source: Red Sea water column Station 169 - depth 10m | place: Saudi Arabia: Red Sea | collected 2011-10-15 | depth 10 m | reverse complement strand
ATTCTTTTAGCAATTTCATCCTCTATATATTTTTGAATTGCTCTTTTTATTGGCCTTGCACCAAACTCTTTGTCATAACCTTTGTCAGAAATAAATTTATATACCTTATTATCAATTTTAACATTGTAATCAATTTCCTTCAATCTTTGAACAAAGCTGGAGATTTCAATTTTAGCTATTTTCTCAATTTCTAGAGATGTTAATTGATTAAATACAACTATTTCATCTATTCTGTTTAGAAATTCTGGCGAAAACTTTTTACTTAAGCTTTTCTTCAAAACCTCAGAAGATAATTTATTTTCATCTTTCTTTTTATAATCAGTATCAAAACCAACACCAGTTCCAAAATCTTTAAGTTTTCTAGTTCCAATGTTCGATGTCATGATGATAACAGTATTCTTGAAATCAACTTTTCTACCAACGCTATCAGTTAAATATCCATCGTCTAATACCTGCAAAAGCATGTTAAATACATCTGGATGAGCTTTTTCAATTTCATCAAGTAGGACAACCGAATAAGGCTTTCTTCTGACTCTTTCACTTAATTGCCCTCCCTCTTCATATCCAACATATCCTGGAGGAGCACCAATTAACCTACTAACCGAAAATTTTTCCATGTATTCACTCATGTCAATTCTTATTAATGAGTCTTTATTGTTGAATAGTTCTTCACCTAAAGATTTAGCCAACTGGGTTTTTCCAATACCTGTTTGCCCTAGAAATATAAAAGATCCTATTGGCTTATTAGGGTCTTTTAAACCAGTTTTATTTCTTTGAATAGCATTTACGACAGCATCAACAGCTTTATCTTGACCAATGATCTTATCCTTTATGCTTCTTTCAAGGTCAAACTCAATAACATTTTCAGTTTGATCAATTTTTCTCAATGGAACTCCAGAAATTAATGAAACAACTTCAATAATATTATCTTCAGAAACAAGCTCTCTTTTCTTTTTTAATTCATCATCCCACATTTTCTGTTGATCCAAAAGCTCTTTTTCAATTTTTTTCTCATCATCTCTGAGTCTGGCAGCCTCTTCATACTTTTGATTTTTAACTACATTATTCTTTTTCATTCGAACAGATTCCAATTTTTTTTCTAAATCGACAATCTCTTTCGGAACGTCCATGTTTGTAATATGAACTCTTGACCCTGCCTCATCCATTGCATCAATTGCCTTATCTGGGAGATTTCTATCATTAATATATCTATCTGTTAATTTTACACATGCCTCAATTGCTTCATCAGTATATTTTACGTTGTGATGATCTTCATACTTTAATTTAATATCCTGCAGGATTTGAATTGTTTCTCCAACTGATGTTGGTTCAACAATTATTTTTTGGAATCTTCTTTCAAGAGCTCCATCTTTTTCGATGTATTTTCTGTACTCATCTAACGTTGTAGCACCAATACATTGAATTTCACCTCTGGCAAGAGCTGGTTTAAACATATTTGATGCATCTAGACTTCCCATGGCACCACCTGCACCAACAATAGTGTGTATTTCGTCAATAAACAAAATGATATCTTTATTTTTCTCAATTTCATTCATCACAGCTTTCATTCTTTCCTCAAATTGACCTCTGTATTTAGTACCTGCAACAACACTTGCTAAATCTAATGAAATCACTCTTTTGTTATATAATAGCCGCGAAACTTTTCTTTCAACAATTCTAAGTGCCAATCCTTCTGCAATTGCTGACTTTCCGACACCTGGTTCACCAATAAGTAAGGGGTTGTTCTTTTTTCTTCTACTTAAAATTTGTGAAACCCTTTCAATTTCTTTATGTCTTCCAATTATCGGATCAAGTTTGCCTTCTGATGCAAAAAGAGTTAAATCTCTTCCAAAATTATCTAAAACAGGTGTTTTTGATTTTTTTGATTTATTGGAGCTTGGTTTAACATTAAATGGGTTTTGTTCAATCGGACTTTCATCATCTTCAGGTTCATCATCAAAAGTTTGAGATGAACTGACATCATCATAACTGTCTTTTGATTCTGAAATATGCTCTTTAAACTGATCTTTAACAATATCGTAGCTTAGATTTAATTTTTCTAATAATTTGGTAGTAGGATCATTTTCATTTCTTAATATACACAAGAGTAAATGTGCGGTATTTATAGAATTTCCTTGAAATAATTTTGCTTCTAGAAATGTAGTTTTTAGGGCTCTTTCAGCTTGTCTTGTTAAATGAAGATTTTTTCTTAAATTTTCTTCATAATTCATTATTGGATTTGGGGGACTTAAAATTTCAATTTTTTTTCTAAGAAAATCCAAGTCAATATCTAATGCATTTAAAATTTTAATAGCTTTTCCTCCACCATCTCTTAAAATACCTAGAAGAAGATGTTCAGTTCCAATAAAATCATGACCAAGTCTTATGGCTTCCTCCTTGCTGTATGTAATAACGTCCTTAACTCTTGATGAAAAATTATCGTCCATATCTCAAAAATAGTAATTAAAATACTTAAACTAAAATAAAATAAATTATTCTTAAAAACTCGAAAAAAATGTTAATAAGTTTATAAAAATCCTTCTCATATAAATTTCATGTTTTTTCTCATATAATTATCTTTATAAATACAAAAAAACAACTATGGCAGAAGGTGAAAAATTAATCCCAATTAATATTGAAGAAGCTATGAAATCAGCGTACATTGATTATTCAATGTCTGTAATTGTTTCTAGAGCTCTTCCTGATGTAAGAGATGGTCTAAAACCAGTACACAGAAGAGTTTTATTTGGAATGAGTGAACTTGGATTAAGGTCTAATAGTAAATACAAAAAATCAGCATTTATAGTAGGTGAGGTGTTAGGTAAATATCATCCTCATGGAGATAGTTCAGTATATGACACAATGGTTAGGATGGCACAAGAATGGAGTCTAAGATATATGTTAGTAGATGGTCAAGGAAATTTTGGTTCAATTGACGGTGATAGTCCAGCGGCAATGAGATATACTGAAGCAAGACTAAAAAAAATATCGGAAGAAATGGTCGAGGACCTTGATAAAGATACTGTTGACTTTCAATTAAACTATGATGATTCAATTAAAGAGCCAACTGTATTACCGACTAAAATTCCTAGCCTTTTAGTAAATGGAGCATCTGGAATAGCTGTTGGTATGGCCACAAATATGCCTCCTCATAACTTATCAGAAGTTATTGATGGAACTGTTGCATATATCCAAAATAATGATATTGAAGTTGATGAACTGATTAAGCATGTTAAAGCTCCTGATTTTCCAACAGGTGGTGTAATATATGGATATGATGGAGTGAAGCAAGCATTCGAAACAGGAAGAGGAAGAGTAGTAATGAGAGGAAAAGCATCATTTGAAGAAGTTAATGGTCGTGAATGTATAGTCGTAACTGAAATTCCTTATCAGGTAAATAAAGCTGACATGATTCAAAGAACTGCTGAATTGGTTAATGATAAAAAAATTGAAGGCATTTCAAATATTAGAGATGAATCTGATAGAAAAGGTATGAGGATAGTTTATATTCTTAAAAGAGATGCAATTCCAAACATTGTATTGAATACTTTGTATAAGTACACAGCACTTCAGTCATCATTTAGTGTGAATAATATAGCATTAGTAAATGGTAGACCCAAATTGCTGAACCTTAAAGAAATGATAAGTTATTTTGTTGAGCACAGACATGATGTTGTTGTAAGAAGAACAAAGTTTGATTTAAAGAAAGCTGAGGAAAGAGCACATATTTTAGAAGGTTTAATTATTGCGTCAGATAATATTGATAAGGTTATAGAAATAATAAAAAAATCTTCCAATGCTGATGATGCAAGAAAAAATTTAATTAAAGAATTCAATTTATCTGAGACACAGTCAAAGGCAATTGTAGAAATGAGATTAAGACAGTTGACAGGCCTTGAACAGAATAAATTAAGGGATGAATTTAATGGCTTATTAGAATTGATAAAAGATCTCAAGGATATTTTAAGCGATAAGGATAGAAGAATGAACATTATCAAAGAAGAGCTTTTAGAAATGAAGGAGAAACACGGAGATGAGAGAAGGTCATTAATTGAATTTTCTGGTGGAGAATTGAGTATAGAGGACATGATTCCTGATGAAAAGGTTGTTCTTACAATTTCACATGCTGGTTATATTAAAAGAACTCCATTAGCTGAATACAAAACTCAACATAGAGGTGGTGTAGGTCAAAAAGGTTCAACAACAAGAAGTGAAGATTTTCTTGAATATTTATTCGTAGGAACTAACCATCAATACATGTTGTTTTTTACTCAAAAAGGTAAATGTTTTTGGATGAGAGTGTTTGAAATTCCCGAAGGAAGTAAACTATCAAAAGGAAGAGCTATACAAAATCTAATAAATATTGAACCTGATGATAAAGTCAAAGCATTCATATGTACACAAGATTTAAAGGATGAAAATTATATTAATAATCATTTTGTCATTATGTGTACAAAGAAAGGACAAGTTAAAAAAACATCTCTTGAACAATACTCCTATTACAATTAAGGATGAAGATGAATTATTAGAAGCAAAACTAACAACAGGGAATTCACAAATCCTTATGGCTGTAAAATCAGGTAAATGTATCAGGTTTGAAGAGGGAAAAACTAGACCTATGGGAAGAAATGCATCTGGTGTCAGAGGTGTAAGGCTGAAAGACAATAATGATGAGGTTGTTGGAATGCTTTCCGTTAATGATATGGATAGGGATATTTTGGTTGTTTCTGAAAATGGATATGGAAAAAGATCCAAACTAGATGATTACAGGATAACCAACAGAGGCGGGAAAGGTGTTAAAACAATTTCTATTACAGACAAAACTGGCAACCTAGTTTCTATAAAAAATGTTTCTGATGGAGATGATTTAATGATAATAAATAAATCAGGAATTGCGATTAGAATGGAAGTAAATTCTCTAAGAGTTATGGGAAGAGCTACCCAAGGTGTAAAACTTATTAATTTAAAAGAAAACGATTCAATTGCAGCAGTAGCCAAAGTTGTTTTGGATGACGAGGAGGTTCAAGATATTGAGGATATTGAAGTAGTTGATGATGATCAAATAAATTAATACATTTAGAAAAAAAACATGAGAATTATAATAATTACAATACTTATAACCTTCGGATTTTATTCTCAGGGTCAAAAGAAAGAATTAAGAAAAATTGACAAGTTAATCCTTGAATCATTTTATGAAGAAGCTAAAGACGAACTTGATATTTCTAAATCTTTAATCCTTTCATCTGAAGAAAAATACAAAGCACAGTTTTATTTTTACGATGCTAAAGTTAGTAATGAATTAAAAGATTTTAAAGCTGCAATTTCATCATTGAATAGTCTTTTGAAAATCAATAAATCAATTTATCCAACTAAGGTTGAGCAAGAATATGAAAACTTAAGTATTATAATATCTAATTCAGTTGTCAATGCTGCAGTTAAAGATAATCAGGATGGTAATTTTTTAGATGCTGCTGACAAACTCATTATGGCTTACGAAATGGATAAAGATCAGTATAAAGATTACTTATACTTTGCTGCTGGTAGTGCTGTTAATGGAAAAGATTATGATAGAGCACTAGAGTATTATGTCATGTTGAAAGATATGGATTACACTGGTATAATTGATGAGTATTTTGTTACCAATAATGAAACAGGTGTTGAAGAAAAAGTTTCTGAATCTAGATTTCCAGAAATTGTCAAAAACATAGCTCTCATTTATGTTCAACAAGGAAAAAATGATATTGCTGAAAAAGCAATTAAAGAAGCCAGAGAGATTCAACCCGATGACGTTAGCCTTCTTCTTAATGAGGCAGATTTATATATCAGAATTAGTAATAACTCTGACGATGAATATGAAGCATTATTATACAGGAATAAGTTTAAAGATTTAATGCAAAAAGCAATTGAATTAGATCCTAACAATGGTATTTTGTACTATAATTTAGGTGTTATATATGCAGAACAAGGTGAGTTAGAACTTGCTAAGGAAAAATATACAGAAGCTATTGCATTAATTCCTGATTATGTAGATGCATATCTGAATTTAGTTTCTGTAATTCTTGAGGATGAAGTAAAAATTGTAGAGGAAATGAATAGTTTAGGTAATTCAAGTAAGGATAATCTTAGATATGATGAATTAAAGCTTGAACGTGAGGATCTTTATAAGGAATGTGTGCCTTTACTAGAGGAGTTGATAAAAGTATCTCCCGAAAATATAGATGCCCTTAATACATTAAAAAATATTTACGGAGTTCTGGGTAACAATGAAGGCTTTATGCAGTTAAAAGCTAAAATTGAGGAGTTACAATCTAATTAACAACTTACTCTTTTTATAAGCTGTAATTTATGAGTTATTCTATTCTCTTCACTATTGAAGATTCCCTTTTCGTTTAATCTATCAATTCTTACTCTTCCATATGAGTGAAGTATTTCATTACTATTTAATATTATTCCAACATGTGTAATATTTTCTTTACTTTTTCCAAAAAAAGCTAAATCTCCAATCTCTAAGTTTTTGGATACTACATCTCCAATTTTGCTTTGATTTTTTGAATCTCTAGGAATTATTTTGTTAATGGTTTTATAAATAGACTGAACTAATCCTGAACAATCAATTCCGTTTTTAAAAATTCAGCTGAACTTATTAGACTTCCAGTAGGTACTTCAATTGTGTTATTGTTTTTAGTTAATTTAATTTCATTTGATGAAAAAATTTTTTTTTGTGATTCAAGCTCCATGTTTTGATTTTTTGTTATTGGTTTAAAATGAAGGTCTCTTATCCATCCTCTATATTTATCTAAATTGTTCTCAACATAACTCCATTTATCAGATTTATTTAGGATAGTTAATGTTTCGCCAAAAAAGAACTGGCTAATCATTTCAGATTTTGCATTATCTTTTAATCTTACTGGGATAACATTCAAATCAATTATTCCAAAGCTCATAAGTACCTAAAAATACTTCAAATTAAATAAATAATTAATTCATTCTTATTTTTTTAAATTTGTATGGTGTTAGTCGAGCAAATTTACACATCATGTTTATCTCAGGCATCATACTATATTGAAAGTGGTGGAGAGGCTGCTGTGATTGACCCCTCCAGAGAAACAAATCATTTTATCGAAAAAGCAAAAAAATCAAATTCAGAAATTAAATTCATATTTCAAACCCATTTTCATGCTGATTTTGTCAGTGGACATTTAACTCTGTCCAGGAAGACTAAATCTCCTATTGTCTATGGACCTAATGCTGACCCAAAATACGATGCTATCATAGCAAGTGACGGTGATATCTTTGAAATTGGTAAAATTAAAATTAAAGTAATTCATACACCAGGTCATACATTAGAAAGTACATCTTTTTTATTGATTGATAAAAATAATAATCAGCATTCAATTTTTACAGGTGATACTTTATTTTTAGGTGATGTTGGAATACCAGATGTAGCACAAAGATATAAAGGCGTGAGTAAGGAAGATTTAGCAGGTCTCTTGTATGATTCAATTAATAACAAAATAAAACCTTTAGATGATAATATTACTGTTTATCCAGGTCACGGAGCAGGTTCTGCATGTGGTAAGAGTATGATGAAAGAAACAGTAGATTCATTATCCAATCAAAAAATAGTTAATTATTCTCTGAATGGAAATTTAAATAAAGAGGAATTTGTTCAAGAACTTACTCATAATCTTCCAGATCCTCCAGCATATTTTCCATCCAATGTTAAACTTAACCAAGAGGGATATAGTGATTTGGATCAGATAATAGAAAAATCATTAAAAAAAATAGATCCCCTTAATTTTAAAGAATTGATAAATGATGATAGTATTGTTTTGCTTGATACAAGAAAAACAGATCAATTTATTAAATGTCATTTGAAAGACTCAATATATATTGGTTTGGATGGTCGTTTTGCACCTTGGGTTGGTGAAGTCTTAAAAGATATTAATACACCAATTGTAATTATTTGCGAATTAAATAGAGAAAAAGAAGCAATTACTAGATTATCTAGAATTGGGTTCGACAACTGTTTGGGTTATATTTCGTTCGATAATAGCACTAATCTAGAATTATATCATGATACAAATTCTCTTGAAAGTATTGATCCAGAAATATTTATAAAAAATAATTCTGATTCGAAAATTTTAGATGTTAGATCTAAAACTGAGTATAATAATGGTTCATTAAAAAATGCTATCAATATTCCATTAAATAAAATTGATGCTGATTTGTCTTTCTCTAAGGATGAAAAGCTGCAATTATTTTGTGCAGGTGGATATAGAAGCGTTATAGCATGTTCAATTTTACTCAAAAATGGATATTCAAACTTAATTAACGTTGAAAAGGGATATTCAGGAATAAAAAAACTAATAAACTAATGATCAATATTAATTTTTTTATAATTTTTTTCTTTTCTATATTTTCTTACTCTCAACCTTATTCAATTAATTTCAATGAATATTTGGAATTAAGTAAAAAAAATAAATTTCAGTTAATTGATGTTAGAACCAATGATGAGTTCAATATAAACAGATTAACAAACGCAATTAATATTGACTTCTATGATTCAGTTTTTTTAAGAGGATTTGAAAAATTTAATAAAGAAGATAATATATTGTTATACTGTAGATCTGGAAGAAGGAGTTTGCTTGGGGCCAAAATTTTAGTAAAAAATGGCTATAAAAACATTTATGATTTAAAAGGTGGTGTAATCTCTGTTGATAAATCAATGTTAGATTTTACTCCCTTGGATGACTAATGTTCCATTCCAAGACTTAGATTGACAGAATTGATAATTATTGACTTCCTTAAATCCAGCATTTTTAAATAATTTTACCCAATCACTAATTTTCAACAGCTTCATTATAGATACCCCAGTTTGCTCTTGCCAATTGTGGCAATCAGGATTTTCAAAGTAAAAATCCAGTCCAACAACTAATTGACCACCAGGATTTAGCCATTCATCATAAATCTTAGTGATTAGAGTTTCAGGATCCTTGAAATAATAAAAAACTTCCATAGACATAACCACATCTACTTTTTTTTTGGGAATCCAAGTATTTAGGTCTCCATGAAAATATTTATTTTTTTTATCAATTTTTTTAGCCTTTTCAATCATTAGTTTTGATCCATCCACCCCAGATGCAACTAAACAATTTTTATTACTTGAAATTAGTCTTACTGCCCAACCATTTCCACATCCAGCATCGATTATCGAAAACTTTTTCTTAGATAACAATATTAATTCAATTATCTTTTTTACGGGCTCTTTATGGTTTTTTTCCATCCCCTCATCTTTTCCAGTTTTCACCCAATTTGTGAAAGTTTCTATAGGAGATTTCATAGTTTTTACAAAGATTTTCTAGTAGAAATTACATATGTAGTATATGTGAAAATAACAATTATGAATTCCCAATATAAAATGTAGTAAGGCCATTCACCCAGAATCAGTGGATTATTTACATTTGGTGGATATGCTAAATACATGTAATTAGAATCTATCTGAAAGTTCAATGGCATGACAAATGCAAGAACCATATTTAAGTATAGTACAACCCTTAGCCAAGAAAATTTTGTTAGTTCATAATTTAAGTATAAGTACATAAAAATTGGTAGGAATATAATACCGCCATGAGAAAAATGATAACTAAAATATTCAAAAAAAGAACCATCAAAATTATTAATTTGTGGTGTTAAAAATGCTTGAATTCCACCAATTATTCCAGCATAAAATAAAAACTCAAACAAAACTTTATTTCTTTTTGTAAAAAGAATAAAGCAAGCAATTAAATTTGAAATTCCACACAGGTGCAAAGGTAAATTTTCTGAAATATTCCAGTATCCATTGATTATATTACGTGAATGTTCCGTAAGAGTAGAAATTATAAGAAGAACAGCAATAGCTTTGGCTAAATTTAATCTTTGATTATAAGATGATATTCTTCCAATTAATAATAATATAATTATAATAACTAGTGAAACTGATGTATTTATAATCCACTCATTTGAAAAAAATTCAATCACATAGTTTTCAGTTCCCATTATTTAAAATAATTAATCATATTAAACAAAATAATCTCTGAGACTGGATCATAATTTAGGTTTTCTAACAACTTTAATGTAGATAAAACCATTTTACCTTTACCATGTTTCACAATTGAAAGATCTGATCCTGACCATACTTCACCAGAGCCAATATAATTTCTTTTTAGAATATTTCCATTAGGAATTCTATCAAATGCTATTGTCTGAACTATATTCTTTCCTTTAAAATTTCTTAAACTAATAGTTGGAGCAATATTTTCATAAATCCCACTCATATTTAAACGTTAATAATTAACGAAAATCAGTCAGAAATTAATGGAGTAAAAATTTCAGTAAATAAATTATATAAAAACAAAAAGGAACTTATTTATTTGATCCATTAAATTACTGTAGTCAGTTAACGATTCTTTATTGTTTTTTTCAACAATATTTCCATCTTTAGAACTATAAAAATCAGTATCACTTTCATTTACAATAACTGTGGTGTTTACATTAGTATTTTTACTAAAAATCTCATATTTTATTCCATATTTATTAAAAAAGCTACTAATTCTTTTGTCATCTTTCAATACAGCCACATTAAGGTTTTTTTGATGCTTGGGCAAAGGAAAAACATTAAATTTTATCGATGTTTGATATTCAACTAAATTTCTTTTAGTTAATGTAACATCTAGCTCATATTCACTTGGCTCTAAGTCATTTCCTAGATTTATTTTACCAATATCATTGATACCATTTTTAATTTCATAAACCTTATTTTTAGTATAAATTAGTTCCTTTTTGTTTTTATATAATTTATTTACTGAAACTTTTACTCCATTAATTTCTGACTGATTTTCGTTAATTATTAACGTTGAAATTTTAACACTTTCCCCTTTAAAATAATTTCTTTTATTGGTCCTTAAAACAGCTATTTTAGACAAATTTCCCTCTTTTGTTAGATCATAAGCAAGACCTTTAGGATTTCTCCATAGATCTAGAAGCCCTGCACCAATTATCCAGTCACCAGCTGTTAAAGCATGCACGCAATAGCCAATAACATTATCATTCGATCTTATTGCTTCAAGCATTCTTTTATTTGCAATTCCATGAATTTCTTGCTGTTTTTTATAGAAAGAACTAGCATTCTTAAACAGTTTGATTAAACCTGTTTCAATTAACTTTTCTTTAATTTCTTTATTAAACCGTAAATGATATAAATAAGGATAAGTAATAGGGTTTCCTTTTTTTAGGAATTCAATTTCATTTTCCTCAAGATCAGGAAGACTTCCATATCCAATTTCAGATACATATGAGGGTATATTTGGTACAACATTTCTTCCAGGTGTTCTGGCATTAAGACCGAGTCTTTTGTTTTCTTCAGGTGTTTTTCCGATAGTAAGAAATCCATCAAACTTATTATTATTAATGTTAGGTCCAGGATAATTATGTATATCATTGAATTTGAAAGCTTTTGTACTGTATGGAAGATAAAGGTTGGCGCCCTCAGCCCATCCTCCTGATTCATCCAGTATTAGCCTTGTTGGATCGAGCTCTCTTGCTTTTAATGACATTGGTTTAAGCATGTTAGCTAGAACAGGTCTTCTTATTTCATTAAATAACTCCCATTGAACAATGGAAGGGTGATTTCTATCTCTTAAAATTGATTCTGTAATTTCATTCTCAACTCTTTGTGGTAAATATGGTGTTTCTATGGGCATATCCATACATTCTATTGCCATACTTCCAACTGTAAGAACCCCAATTGAGTCTGCCAGGTGAAGCCACTCTTTTGGTGGTGGCTTTCTCCAAGGTCTAATCATATTAAATCCTGCATCTTTTGCTAATAGAATTTCCTTTACCATCATTTCTTTTGAATCAGGATATGATAGTTTTACAGGGTACAATCCTTCAAAAAAGGCTGCTTTTAAGTATAGTGGTTTATCATTGAGATAAAATTTATTGTTTTTAACAGTAAATTCTCTAAACCCAAAAGTTTCTTTGATTCTGTCAAGTTCAGTAATAATGGTATCCTTATTGGAAATATTGACCTTTTGTAATTTAATTTCAAACTCATAAAGATTAGGGTTTTCTGGTGACCATATTTGGTGATTCTTAACAGTATTTTTAATCTTTTTTATGACTTTTAAATTTGTGTTTTCTAAAGTAAATAGTTCTTCAAAACTTTGTTTTTTATTAATATCAAATATTAGTTTATAGAGGCCATCGCCAATACCATTATTTATCTCATTAATAATTTCAATATCACCATTTCTAAAGTTTCCAGTAATAAATACATCATTGATATGAGTCTGCCCAGTGTAAGAAAGAAATACATCCTGCCATATTCCACCAGTGTATGAACCTCTCCATTGCGGAGTTTCCATCTGACCAATTCCATCAATAATTTTGTCTTGAATTGTTATTGGACCCATTACCTTTACAATTAATACGTTTTGACTATCATAATTAATAATGTGCTCAACATTAAAACTGAAAGGACTGAAACCTCCCTCATGAAAACCTACAGAATTATTATTAAGAAATACTTCAGTTATGTAGTTTGAGGCATTAAAATTGAGATGTATTTTTTTATCCTTATAATCATTGTCTACTTTGAAACTAGTTCTGTAATAAACAACCCCTTCGTAATCTTTTTTAAATCTCTCCCATACACTCGGGACAGTGATTTTTTCAATTTTTCCCTTTGAGAATCCTTCATCTGTATTGTAAGCTTCTAATTTCCCAATATTATCATAATCATAGATTATTTCCCATTCTCCATTCAAATAGGTGATGTCATCTCGAATTTGAGAGTAATTAATTATAAATAAAAAAATAGATAATATTGATAAAAGCTTTTTCATTTATTTAATTTGGAAAAACCTTGGGGAATCACAGGATGAGTCATTTTTTTTAATAATTCTCTCATTTCCTTAGTTTTTGGATGATTATCATTAAAAATTAAATTATTCCACTCCTTTGGATCATTAGCATTATTATAAAGTTCCTCCTGTCCATTGTTATATAAAATATACCTCCAATCTTTTGTTCTGATTGAATAATGATGATTCGAGGGTATTGTTTCATTTTCATCAGATGAATAAACAACTGTAAGTGCAGCTTCAGGTCCATCCCATTTATTTTTTTCTGGGTTTTTTAAAAAGGGTTTTAAACTAAATCCATTAAGTGAACTTCCTTTATCATTTCTTTTAGTAATAAAATCCAATCCAGCTAGATCCAATAGGGTGGGATAGACATCGATCAAAGAGACTGGATGATTAACTTTTGTGTTTGGTTTTGATACTCCAGGTGCTCTAATGATTAAAGGAACTCTTGTGCTTTCTTCCCATAAAGAGTTTTTATAAACATGTTCTTTTTCACCCATTGTCCACCCATGGTCACTTGCAATAATTACAATTGTATTATCCTTAAGTTTAGTTTTATTCACGGCATCCAATACTTGACCTATATTTTCATCTACAGCTGTAACACATGCCAAATATGCTTGCGTAAATCTCTTCAATCCTTCTTTATTATCATCATACGAGGCAACTAAATTTTTATACATCTCTATTGATCTAACTCTCCTGCCTTTTGTTTCAAATTGGTCAACTAAATGAAGGAAGGTATCATCCTTGTCATTTTCTAGAATATTTGCAAGTTGAATATCTTCAAGGGGATACATGTCAAAATATTTCTGCGGTACAATTAAAGGGGTGTGAGGTCTTAAAAAACCAACAGCCATGAAAAAAGGATTCTCATCATCAGAATTAGCAAGCTCAAGAAGTCTTTTTTCGGCCCATTCAGCATTAATTTCATCAGGTGTCAAATCTCTATCATTATCATCTACATATTTGAAATCTCTACCTTGTCTTTGAGGTCCATATGCCCATCTAACTTGTTTCCCATCAACTTTAATACCCTCAAGGTTGATTAGGGGTCCATAGGATCCATCAATAGGTCCACCTGCCATGTTCCATCCATCTAATTCTTTTATAACTCTATATGGTTTGGGAACATCAGGATGAGCAATTCCTGGTTTTCCTTTTTTCCATTCACCGATATAAGCAACAGGGCTGTAGTCAGCTTCATGTTTAAACTCAGTCCAAATACTTTTTTCATTTTGATGCAATAACTTTCCACTACCGATAACGTTATAGTCATTTTCTTTAAACTTTTCCATTATTGTCTTTGTGTTTTTTAATACTTCATTATTTTTCCAATTGTATTGCCAAAGATGTGATGAAATGTGGGGATAAACTCCTGTAAACATGCTGGCTCTAGATGGTCCACACATTGGGTCATTTGAATAAGCATTTGTAAACGATAAGGCTGTTTCTGAAAATTTCTTGATGTTGGGCGTTAGTACTTGTGGATGCCCCATTAAGTCTTCATTATAGTCATTTAAATCGTCAACCATTATTAATAAAATATTTGGTTTTTCAATAGATGAATTATTACATCCTACAAATAGAAAAAAAAGGAGTATAGTGGTTATAGTGTTTCTTATCATGATATTTCTTTTTATATTTATTAAAATCACTTAAACATCATTATTACTAAACTATGAAAAAGAAAATTTTTTTACTAATTATATCAATGTTTGTTATTGCATGTTCGTCAGATTCTGGTGGAGACTCTGGTGGTTCAGGTAATGGAGGTGGAAACAACAATGGAGGAGGTAATAATAATGGAGGTGGAAGTAATTCAGGAACTACTGACACTACAGATCCAAATGATTTTGATTCGACAATATCTCCTGGAGATACAACTTATTTCATAAGTTATAATTCTGGAAATGATAATAATGATGGTAAAAGTGAAGATAAGGCTTTCAAAAATCTTGGTAAAGTAAATAGTATAACATTCAAGCCTGGAGATAAGTTAAGGTTTAAATCAGGTGAGACGTGGAAAGGTTATTTTAAGTTAAGAGGTTCTGGATCTCAAGATAAGCCTATTGTAATTGAAAGCTACTCAAGTGGAAATAAACCTAAAATTGATGGTAACGGATATCAAGCAGCTGTTTTTATTGAAAATCAAGAGTATGTTAATATTAGTGGTTTAGATTTGACAAATGAGGCATCTCATAAAAACAGTAACGGTTCAGTTAAATTAATGAATCAATCAAGCAGATCAGGTGAAGATGAAAGATTTGGACTATTAGTTTTAAGACACGGATCTTCAAATATTAACGATATAAAGCTTGACGACATTAAAATTTCAGAGATATACCCAACACCATCAAATTCTGACAATAATCATCAAGGATATGGAATTAGATTTGAATCACTTAATGATGATAGTGTTTTAAATTACTATGATGGAATTCAGATTGAAAACTTAGATATTTCCAATACAGGTCATTATGGAATTCACCTAGTAAATAGGATGTCTGGTGCTCAGCCGGATTATTACCACAGAAATATTGTTATCAAGGACAGTAAATTCAATAATACAGGAGGTTCAGGGATTGTATTGGCAAGATGTAAAGATGTACTAGTTGAAAATTCTGAATTTAAGGGATCTGGTTCCGGAAATGATAGTAGAATGTGGAATAGAGGAAGTAGTTTATGGACTTACACTTGTAATGATACAGTAATTCAAAATAATTTATTTGAAGATGTTTATGGTCCTGCAGACTCTTATGGAGCACATATCGACTGGGGATGTGAAAGGGTTGTGATTCAATACAATCTAAGTAAGAATAATTATGGAGGATTTGCTGAAATATTGGGTGAAAATATCATGTGTGGATACAGGTATAACATTAGTATTGGTGATGGAGGAAGAACAAATACCAATACTGGAAAGACTTTTTGGGTTTCTGACTATGCAGGAAGTAATACAAGAAGAATTGGGTCTGAGGATAATTTCATTTACAATAACACTGTTTTTATTCCAAGTCAAAATCCATCTAATAATAATGCTCCATTTGATCACTTGGAGATATTTATTAGACCAAATACAAAAGAGACATATATATACAATAATCTAATTTATATAAGTGATAAAGCTAAATTGAAAATTGACACAAGAAATGATGGAACTATGAATGATTGGAAAAATAACTTATTTTTTGGAAATTTAGTGATAGATGGTTCATCAGATTATGAGCATAACGGAACAGAATTGTTTACAAATCCAATGCTTGTGAATCCCGGAGGAACAACAGCAAACGATTATAAATTACAATCAACAAGCCCAGCCTTAGGAACAGGTTATATTATTAACGGAAGTGATAATGTTAAAAACTACATACAGAATAATGGCGGTAGAGATTACTTTGGAAACTCTGTCAGCTCCAATTCAAAACCTAATATTGGTGCATATAACGGAAATTAGATGTATAAAGCTCTAATTTTATCTATTGTAATTACCTTTTTATCATGTAATCAGATTCAGCATGGTGAAAAAAATGAAATAGGTCATTCCTACTATTTTAATTCTATTTCGGGAGATGATTCAAACCTTGGAACCAAAGAAAAACCATTAAAAAGTCTAGATTATATTGAAAAAATTAACCTAAAAGAAGGTGATAAAATTTTATTAGCCAATGGTTCAACTTTTACAAATACAATTAATTTGATTAATAAAAATGGAATTGAAGTTTCAAATTATATGGCTGATAAAAATACTAAAATACCAATCATTAATTCAGAAGGTAAAATAGCTGCTGTTTTTGTTGAAAATTCATCAAATATAACAATCAATAATATTGAAATAACTGCAAATGGTGGAGGTCCAAATAAATCTTTTCATAATAAAACAAAAACCGACTTAAGAACTGGAATTTTATATTTAGTAACTGATAATGAGATTTACAATAACCTATATATATCAGACCTAAAAATTCGAGATATTTTTTTTGAGAATCCTGGATATATTAGAAGTGAAAAAGAAGTTCGAACACCAAATGGAACTAAGAGTTACGGATGGGGTATAAGGATTGTTAATCTTTCCGATGAGGGTAATCTTGTAAATATTAAAATTGAAAACTCTTCATTTATTAACATATCCCATACTGCAATCCGTTTTAAAGGTATTAGAGAAAATCAATTCAATAATATTGAAATTCTTAATAATATTGTTTTGAGATCTGGTGGACCTGGAATGGTTTTTAACTCTACAAAAAACCTACATGCTAACGGAAATGAAATAAATTATTCAGGGTCTTTTGATGATACTAGAAAATGGGGAAGGGGAAGTGGACTTTGGACTTGGGGAAGTTCATTTGCAGTAATATCAAACAATAAATTTCAAAATGCGAATGGACCTGCAGATTCAGCAGGATGTCATATAGATTTTAATTGTAATGATATTATAGTTGAAAATAATTTAAGTAAAAATAATGCAGGAGGTTTTATAGAGATTTTAGGAAATAATTATAATTGTGCTTATCGAAACAACCTTAGTATAAATGATGGTCACCGTGTCAAGGGGAAAAAGGGTGCTTTCCAAGAAGGAAAAACTTTTTGGTTAAGTGGTTATATTGGTAGAGGAAAGGAAAGAAATGGTCCATTTAATTCTTATATATACGGAAATAAAGTGTACGTAGGAAAAGATATCATTCCAAAAATTGCTGTTGATAAAGCAGCCAGAGGAGTTTTTGTAGCTAATAATATTTTTTATTTTGAAAATGACCCAGTAATGGTTTTAGGAGATCAATATAAGCCAGATGTAGGGGGCGGTTCTCAAATTAAAAATGTTTTTTTTGAAAATAACATCTTTAAAAAAAATCATTGGCCTAAAGATGTTTTAATTCAACCAATAAATAATATATATTATCCTGGTGCAGTTAAAGTTGATGATATTATTAAGGGTTTTAATTTTTTTGAAAAAGAAATAGAAATAAATTACCTTGAAGCAGATTCAAAAGGTCTATGGCAAGGCTTTTAAGCTTATGAAAATAGTAAAGATCATACCATATGTTTTAAATGAAAATTTAGAGAAAGAATTTTTCTTTTCACAGTGGGAGTATAGCAATCGAAAAATATGTATTGTCAAAGTTATATGTGATAATGGATTAGTTGGATGGGGTGAAGCATACGGGCCAGCACCAGTTGTAAAAGAGAGTATTAATTATATCAAACAAAATATAATTGGTATGAGTCCTCTGGAATCTGATGTTATTTGGTCAACATTATTTAGAAGAGTTCATGACTATGGACGATCTGGCGTATTTCTTTCAGCAATAAGTGCAATTGATGTTGCCTTATGGGATATAAAGGGAAAATATCACAAGCAGCCAATTTCAACTCTTTTAGGAGGTTCACATAGAGATAAAATTAGACCATATGCTACTGGCCTTTATTTTTCCAAATCAAAAACACTCACAGAAGAATTGTGCGAAGAAGCATTAGGATATGTAAAAGATGGTTTTAAATCAATCAAGATGAAAGTTGGTCTAAACCTAAAAGATGATTTTAAAAATGTTAAAGAGGTTAGAAATGCAATTGGTTATGATATTGAATTAATGATTGACGCAAATCATGCATATTCATATGATGAGGCTTTACAATTATCAAAAAAATTAGAAAGCTTTGATATTAAGTGGTTTGAAGAACCACTTTCCCCTGAATTTTATGATCAGTATTCTGATTTTAAAGCAAAATCATCAATTCCCGTCGCAGCAGGTGAGTGTGAATATCTTAGATATGGATTTCAAAAACTATTGGATAAAAATTGTATTGATTTTTTGCAAATGGATATATGCTCATGTGGAGGTTTAACTGAGGCAAAGCGGATAACAGCATTATCCTCTACAAAAGGTGTAAAGGTTATCCCTCATACCTGGGGCTCAGGAATTGCATTCTTTACAGCTATTAACTTTATATCTAATCTTGAACCAATCCCAGGAAGATTGTATCAAGAGGACGCCTATATTGAGTATGACAGAACAGAAAATAAAATAAGAGAAAATATAATTAAAAATAATATTGTAATGAAAGATGGTTATATTGAAGTTAACACTAAACCAGGTTTAGGAATTGATGTTGATGAAACCTATCTAAACAAAGTAAAAATCTAAATATGGAATTTGGAAATCTTCAAATGTACATTGATGGTGATATGAAATCATCAGTTGATAATCTCACAAAAGATATTTATAGCCCTTTGAATGGACAGAAAATTGCTTCTTTGGCTTGGGGTAACCAAAAAGATTCTCTCATAGCCTTGGAATCTGCCTCAAAAGGGTTTAAAGTCTGGTCGAAACTACCTTTAACCAAGAGGAAAGAATGGATGTATATGCTTAGAGAAAAAATTCTGGAAAACGAAGTCTTACTGAGAAAAGCAATTTCATATGAAATGGGTAAACCATATTCAGCTACAGCTGAGGATATTGAATCCATTACCAATAGTTTAGAATATTATGCTGATGTAATTGATGATTTTGTTAAAACTGAGAAGATAGCTGTAAACGATGAGACTCACAATCACAAACTAGTATATAAACCTATTGGAGTAGTTGTAGCTTATTTAGCTTGGAACTTTCCCCTACTTAATGCCGGATTTAAAATTGGACCAGCTTTGGCCTCTGGATGTAGTCTTATACTAAAACCCTCAGAATTATCTCCAATATCTTTATATATCATAGGGACTCTTTTAAAAGAAATTAATTTTCCAAAAGGTGTAATTAATATTATATGTGGAGAGCCAACTGAAGTTGCTCAAACTCTTTCTAAAAGTACAATACCAAATCTAATAACAATGATCGGCTCTACAGAAACAGCCAAAAAAGTTATTTCTGACTCCTCAACATCAATTAAAAAATATAGCATGGAATTAGGCGGAAATGCTCCATTTATTGTTTTTGATGATGCTGATCTTGACAATGCAATTAATATAGGTGCAGCTATAAAGTTTGGTAACATACTATTGATTCTGGTGGGAATTTAGAATATGGAGGAGGTATTCCTGAAATGAATGGTAATTGGTTTGAACCAACAGTCATCTCAGGAATTAATGAATCAATGTCTATCTTTCGTGAGGAGATTTTTGGACCAGTAGCAAGTATAATTAAATTTAAATATGACGACGAGGTTTTAAATAAGGCTAATAAAACCCAATATGGACTTGCTTCATATTTATTTACTAAAGACAAAAAAAGAATTGATAAGTTTGTAGATGAGCTTGATTTTGGCGAAATTCATGTAAATGGGATTAAGTATGATATATACCTTCCTCACGGTGGAATAAAACAGAGTGGAATTGGACATGATTGCTCAGAATTGGCATTAGAGGACTACTTAATCAAAAAAAGAATCAGTATTGCTAAATAATTTATTATGGAACTATTTTTACCTTTTTTACTGTTAATTTTTGCTAGTTTTTTTCAAGGAACCTTTGGATTAGGCATGAAGTATATGAATCCTATGTCCTGGGAATCGTGGTGGGTTGTTCATGTTTTGGTTGCAATGATTTTATTTCCAATGATATGGGCAATTGTAGCAATCCCAGATCTTTTTGAAATTATCTCAAATTCACCTAATGATGCCATTTATTTAGCAATGTTATTTGGGTTCCTATGGGGAATTGGCGGTATTATGTTTGGAGTTAGTGTTCCCTATATTGGATTATCATTAACAATGGGTATTGTCATGGGTTTAGCTGGTTCAGCTGGAAGTTTAATTCCTTTGTTTCAAATTGAAAACGCTACTTCTCAGCCCTCATTTCCTTATATAATTGCTGGTTTACTAATTTCCTTAATTGGTGTTGCTATTACCGCAAAAGCAGGAATTGAAAGAGATAAACTTTTAAGCAGTGATAATAAGTCAAGCAATATTGTAAAAGGAATTTTAATAGCAGTTACCTGTGGATTATTATCATCACTCTTAAATGTAGGATTTGCTAATGCTGCACCAATTGCTGAGAAGGCACAAGAATATGGTGTTATTGCCAGAAACTCAAGTTTAGCTGCATGGGTAGTTGTTCTCTTGGGCGCATTTATGATGAATTTTGGTTATGCAATATTTTTATTAATAAAGAATAATTCTTGGAACACATTTTCACTAAAAAATGCTAAGAATGCATATAAGTGGTCATTTATTGCAGGTTTCTGCTGGTTTGCTGCCCTCGGTGTTTATGGACAAGGAGCTGCATTACTTGGCGAAATAGGTCCTGTTATTGGATGGCCAATCTTATTAGGTTTATCACTTATTATAAGTAATTACTGGGCATATAGAGCAGGAGAATGGAAAAATGCAAGTAAA
>LULK01000559.1_pt1 | contig 21414 bp, 32 predicted proteins | sample 728181 | NCBI WGS metagenome assembly LULK01 (sample SAMN03860291, study PRJNA289734) | marine metagenome | biome: seawater column; feature: ocean; material: water; isolation source: Red Sea water column Station 169 - depth 10m | place: Saudi Arabia: Red Sea | collected 2011-10-15 | depth 10 m | reverse complement strand
ATTTATTTCAGTTATTTAGGTTTATTCTAATGCATCTAATGCATCTAATCTTTTGTAAAGATCAGCTATTAAAAGCATTAAATCTTTATGATCCAATTCCCCGGCATCTTGCAATGCTAATTCTAAGTAGTTTTTATCCATTTTTATTTTCCTTTATTTTAGTTAATATTTGTTCAATAAAATCAATCAGCTTTTCTGGAGTGTATTCCCTTTGGTATTGAGTACATCTAGTTGTACCTTTTACGTTGCCACATATTGAGCGAGTTTTACCCTTTTCGCATAAATGCACGCTATTGTCCTTTGGTGGTAATTGTGGCAATTGGCTTTTATCTATTCCATAAATAAATAGTTTTGTCATTTTATGAGCAACGTGTCCAAAATCATACTGATCAATTTCAATAATAAAGCCTTTATTAGTAGGAACGTGATTAAATAATTTTGAGCCACTTGGATGCTCTAGGATGCCACCTTTTTTAAGAATCATATTGATTGACCATATGCCAAGCTCTTTTTCACCTTTCCTAACATTAGTTGCCATATGAGAAAGCCTACCCCACGATCTACAAGGTGGATGGCAGACAATTGGCATATCTTTATTATAAGTTGTGGCATCACGCGAGATGTCGTAAACATCCCACGCAATGCGATTTTTGTATGCAGAATCAGCTCTACAAAATAAAGATGCGTACTTTTTCATAATACGTACTTAACAAATTGTGCGTGCAATGTGTCCTCATCTTTACTTTCACTATAAAAATCTCTATCAACTATTGCCTCTTCTAAGGAATCGTAATGATCAATAATAATATATTGTGATTTGTCACAATTATATGAATCATCATAATTAATAATAATTTCATATTCATTGTTATTCCACCAATTTATTAAGGTAAATTTGTTTTGTTTTTTCATATTATAAAGAGCTTTCAATTTGTTTTATTGCTTCAAAAGTTTCTTCTATAGTTTTGCATTCAATCATCTCACCTTGCCAATTTGAATCATCCAAGTAAACTTGAAAGGTTGAAAATTCCTCATTACTAAAATCAGTTTTAGTTGAGTTAGGTAAGTAAATGACAATGCAATCATTAGTATTAACTACTTTAGTAATACAAGCACACGAGTCATTTGGTGAGCAATCTAATTTATATTTATGATCTAAATTATTAAGTAACTTCTTAATAATGGGTCTAATTAACTTTTCGTTATGATGATTATACATAATATTTTTTCTTTTTGATTGAGCATAATTGCCCTTTTCAACTCAATTTATTAAGGCTCAATACAAACATTGCAAGCACTAATTTTGTACTATTTTTATTCCTATAATAAAGGAAGTAATAGAGTTCTTTTAAATATGTTACAAAAAAAGCAAAAAAATCTTACTTTGATACAAAAAAACAAAAACTTTGCTTATAATACTCAAAAATTTGACTTTGATTAATCAAAATACAAACTTTGACGAATCAAATACCTTGACATCAAGATATCCGGTACTGTACAAATGTGCACTACTGTACATATGTGCACCTGGGGGGAGGCCATCGCAAGTCGTGTCGCAGTCAGTTGTAGTTATATATATATTAGCCCTTAAAAAAATATGGGACTCAAAGAAGATAAGGACGAACTAAACGAACGCATTTACTCAGCCATACGTGAGCGGGCTGCTGATGCAGAGTTACGCAAAGTCAAGAGCTTATCAAGATACGATCCAGACAAGGTCGCCAAGATCCTGTACCTGTACTCAATGGGCAAAAGCCAGACGCAGATAGTTAAAAAGTACGATATCAATCGGTATATGGTCATTAAGGTAATGGTGGAGTACGCTGACCACCTTGGCAATCTAAGGGAACTAGCCGGCAAGATGGCTGCTGCTAATTACGTGAACCTAGCGTCCTTGGAGGAGGATCTCGTTGAGAAAGTACGCGAGCGTATGCAGGATGATCCTGAGATGAAGGTATCCTTCAAGGATATCAAAGAGGTCAGTATAGCCAAGAGTAACGCCTTCAGAGAAACAATGACAACTAGGGGCGAGGCTACGCAGATTACTGAGGACAGAAAGGTATACACCCAGGAGGACTACGAGGCAACCATCAAGGCAGCTAGAGCAAGGATTGAGGAAGCAAAGAGGATTGATGCGGAGGTAGAAGATGTCTAGGTCAGTATTAGATAGTAGTTACGAACCCATCTATGACCAAGTTCGGGGCATACTTGGCGAGCACTTTGATCATTTCTGCTTCATAGTAATGAACGAAAAGGGCGAGGTATATTTTGATTATGATCATCTTCCAAGTGGAAGGATGCTGATAAATGAGATGCACCAAGAAGTAAAGACGGATTCACCTGACATTGATTGGGACTTCAATGAAGAAGATGACGATGGAACTACAGTAAGTTGAGTACAATAAAAAATAAAGTCATAGCCGTTTGGTTTAGTTGCGGTGCAGCAAGTGCTGTAGCAGCTAAAAAAACCATCGAAAAGTACGGTACAAATAATACTGTACGAGTAATAAACAATCCTGTAAAAGAAGAGGATGATGATAATCAAAGGTTTCTTTTGGATGTTGAAAAATGGCTAGGTATAAAAATAGAGAAGGCTATTAATCCAAAGTACCCAAGTTGTAGTATAGCTGATACATTTGTTACCAAGAACGGAAAGGGCTATATGAGTGGCATATATGGCGCTCCTTGTACTCTGCATTTAAAGAAGAAGGCTCGCCAACACTGGGAGTCTGAGAATCATCACGATTACATAGTTCTTGGTTTTACTTATGATGAACAAAAAAGGCACGATAGATTCGCCTCGTACGAAAGAAGTAACATACTTCCAGTGCTTATTGATGAAAGAATAAGTAAAGCTGATTGCTACCTAATCATACAAGATGCTGGATTGACTTTGCCTAGGATCTATAAACAAGGATACCCAAACGCTAACTGCATAGGATGCGTAAAAGCCACAAGTGTTACTTATTGGAATCACGTAAGAAAAATGCACCCAGAGGTGTTCAAGGATAGAGCAGTAAAATCAAGGGAGTACGGCACTAAGTTAGTAAGACTTAAAGGTAAAAGAATATTCTTAGATGAGTTACCACCTGACGCAGTAGGTAGACCAATGAAAAATATGGAGGTGGAGTGCGGAATATTTTGTGATATGAAATAATATGGAACTACAATTTACTAAGCACCCAATACTTCAAAGACCCTCTGACGAGGAGATCGTAGCCCTTGGTGAGATTGATCCTAAGTTATTACAGGATCTACACGAAGCTCACGAGGGCAGAATACGCGCCTCTGAGAGTGACCCAGTTCGTTATGGCTTTGACCTAGATGGTTGGGGAAGGATGCGTAAGGGTATTGAGCAGTACAATGAGTGCTTAGTCCTTGGTGGTAACAGAAGTGGTAAGACTACTGGATGCGCCAAGATGGTTATGCAATCAGTAATGAACAACGAGGATGGTCATATTGTATGCTTCAGCCAGAACGCTGATACCTCAGTAAAAATACAGCAATCCGCTATATGGGAGATGATGCCCAAGGAGTTCAGAAGGAAGACCAAAAGTACAGAGGGTTATATTAACTTCAGTATGCAGAATGGCTTCACTGGTTCATCATTCATCTTTCCTGATACGAGGACAAGAGTGGACTTCAAGACCTATACGCAGTTCAGTAATAATCAGACTATCTTGGAGGGCTTTGAGTTCGGCTTCAAGAGAACCAATGGCTTGAACATAGGCGCTTGGTTGGATGAGTACTTAGGTGATGCTGCACTTGTAAACACTCTACGCTTTCGATTAGCTACCAGGAACTCAAAACTAGTAATAGGATTCACTCCTATTGATGGATATACACCATTTATCTCTGAGTACCTAAAGGGCGCGGAAACATTGGAGACCAAGGATGCGGAGCTTCTTGGCGGCAAGGCATTGCCTATTGTTCAGTACAGTACAGGTAGGGATGCTGCAGTTATTTATTTGCATTCAGACGAGAACCCATTTGGGGGATATGATAGAATACAAAAGGATCTAAGGGGTAGACCAGAAGAAGAAATACTTGTTCGAGCCTACGGAGTCCCAGTCAAATCAATGGCATCCCTTCTGCCGTTGTTCAACACAGAAGTAAATGTATTATCCTCTTTACCCAACAAATACGGAAGAAAATTTCCGGATATTACCGATCAGTCCAGATACAGTTGTTATCAAGTGGTTGACCCAGCAGGAGCGCGAAACTATGTTGCAATCTGGGCAGGAGTTAATCGAGAAGGTGAGGTCTATATCAGGCGAGAGTGGCCTGATCGTGATACATATGGTGAATGGGCAGTTTTTGGCGATCCAAAGTGGAGATTTGGAGCAGCTGCAAAAAAAGTTGGCCACAACGTAGAGAGTTACGCGGAGTTATTCCGTGAGATTGAGGATGAGTTAGGTATAGAAGTAATCGAGAGGATTGGGGACTCAAGGTACTTCTCAAGGGAGAATGAGAACAATGATGATCTCTTCACAGCCTTCTATGATTACGGTATGCACTTCGTGCCAAGTGACGGCAGGATGGAGGAGATAGGCATAGCTGCACTTGATGAGTGGTTCAGTTATAATCCAAATATGGGCATCGATGACGCTAACAAACCCTTATGCTACATACATAAGGACTGCGGCAATCTGATTGATTCCCTTATTAATTACAATTCCAAAGGAAAAAGTGATGAACCCCTAAAGGATTTCTTTGACGTTCTACGGTACTTGCGAATGGCAAATGCTGGAGAGGGTCCTGATCATTTGGATAAACGTGATTTACTAACAACTACAAGCAACAAGGGAGGGTATTAATGCCTAAAAGAAGATTAACAGAACTAGCCAAGGAGTACAACGTACCCTTTGAAGAATTATTAGAAATGGTTTACCATAAGATGGAAGAGAGTATGGTAACTGGAAGGGGTAAGAACCTATGGATAAACGAGGAGGGTCAAAGCATATTGGACGACATAATTCCAATGCCTATACTGTACAGAGGTAAGGTAATCCAACAACCACCGAACCCTAACTACGTTACTGTTTACATCAAAGAGATAAGCAAGAAGGTTCACGTAAAAATCCCATTGAGAATGAAGGGTCGCTTACTTGATAAAATTATTTATATTGAAGGTGATAATAGTGGACCAGAAACTAAATATAAATGGGTAAAAGCACCGGATCGTATTTGATACATATGATATTATAGGGTACTAATATGCAAAGCGATAATATTTCTGAGGCACTTACGTATCTTGATAAGGAGCCAAGTATAAAGACGCTTCGATACGCTTATGAACAGACTGTAAATGAGCTTGAATCGTACTTTGATCTGTGCCGTAATTCTTATGATGATCGTAGGAACTTTTGGCCAGGCAAGAGCCGTGATCACAGAAAGCACGGTTCTGATGCATTTCCTTGGGAGGGTGCTTCTGACATTGAGGCTCATACGATTGATGAAAGAATTACTCGTCTAGTTTCATTGTTCATATCATCCTTAAATCGTGCGAACGTAAGAGCATTCCCTGTTGAGTCCAATGACGCAGCTAGGGCAAAGATAGTATCCAGTTTCTTAAAATGGATGATTAGTTCAGGATACATAGCTAGATTCAAGAAGGAGATGGAGCTAGGTGCTAATTATCTTTTGGAAAGAGGTATGCTTATTACCTACATTGGTTGGCACAGAGAGGATCGTAAGTTTCTTCAAAATCTTGATTTAGAACAAATTGCTCAAGTAAATCCAGAAATAGCTGAGTTAGTAAGCACAGGAGAGAATGATGAAGAACTAACAGCATTAATGGAAGTAAGTTTCAACGGAGTAACAAAGAAACGAGCTAAACGCGTTCTGAAGCAATTACGCAAGACTGGCGCTGCAGAACTCCCTATAGTACGTAGACAGATAGATGCCCCGGAAGTAAAAACATTAGCACCTGATGGTGATTTTTTCTTCCCCCCTTATGTTACTGATCCACAAAGAGCGCCTTATTGCTTCTGGAAGAGTTATTATACGCCACAGGAACTTGAGAATAAAGTAATGACTGACGGCTGGGACGAGAACTTCGTGGAGTACGTTATTGATAAGTTCAGGGGCGTGAACGTGGATTCAATCGAAAGGGAGCAAGAGGGACGTAGAAGCATCAGTCTTACGGACAATGCTTACGAGGCTAATGAACTGATTGAACTTGTTCATAGTTACCAACGCTTGATTGATAGAGAGGATGGCTCAGAAGGTATTTACTGCACAGTATTCCATAAGGAGTTCGATGGTACAGAGGGTGTTCCTGGTTACGCTAAGTTCGAGCTAATGAACGGTTACGAAGATTATCCTGTAGTCGTAAGTAAATTATCGGAGGACAGCAAACGCTTGTACGATACTCAGACTATCCCAGATATACTTAGAGGTATCCAGAATCAAGTAAAGATTGAAAGGGATTCAAGGATTGATCGTAACAGCATAGCTACACTTCCGCCTATACTTCACCCAGTTGGTCAAGCACCAACGGATTGGGGACCAGGCAGAATGATACCTTATCGTAGGAAGGGTGATTTGGACTTCGCCCCTACACCACCAGCACCTACTGGTTCAATTGAGATTGAAAGAACAATGGAAGACCAAGCGGATAGACTTTGCGGATTGGATGAAACATCCGCAATCAGCCAAGTACGCAAGCAGTTCTTGGTTGATAAGTACCTACAGCACAGCGCCGAGGTAATCAAGATGTGCTTCAAGTGCTTCCAGCGTTTTGGTCCTGATTCAGTATTTTTTAGAGTAACTGGTTCACCTGATCCAGTAGCCTTCAACAAGGGTGATCCTAATGAGAACTTCGATATCGTGATAAGTTACGATGTACTGAACTCTGATCCAGAGACACAGCAAAATAAGTTACAGCAAATGGTTGCTCTTACTCAGCTTGACAGAAGCGGACGAATTAATATCAATAACCTGCTGGACATAGCTGCGTTCACAGTTGATCCAGTTCTAGCAGATAATATATTACAACCCATAGAAGCAGGACAAGAACAAGTCGTTCGGCAGGTTACTGATGATCTATCAAAGATATACGCGGGCATCGAAATGCCAGCTCGCCCAAATGGGGCGCAGATCGCTATGCAGGTTATTCAGCAGTACGGCTCTCAGCCTGATATTACTGAGCGCTTGCAAGTCGATGAAGCCTTCAGAGGTAGACTTGAGAAGTACGCTGGTCAGTACACCTTCCAAATGCAGCAAGCACAGAACGCAGAGATTGGACGAGTCGGAACTAACCCAGCCCAAATGGGTAACATTCAGACACAAGGCATTTAGTATGGATAAGGCTAATATGACTCCTAGTCAGTACGCAAGTAAAAGGGCTAAGGAGATTGAAAGGATAAACAAGAATAATCGGATAAACGAAGTAGGTCGTACTATACAGAAATACTTTGGTACTGAGAACCCTTTCGTTGCTACTGCTATGCTGGGTAACATAGATGTAGAAACAGGAGGTAGCTTTGACTTCAAGCAAAAGCAGTACGATGGTGGTCCGGGTATAGGATTATTTCAATTCGATTTTCACAAGCAAAACTACAAGGATTACTTAAGGAATAAAAAATTAAAGGATAGTATTGATTCGCAGGTGCGCTATGTTTATGATAATATTTATGGGGATCAGCAAAAGTTTCTTGGCGAAGGCAATGCAGAAAAACTTAGGGCAGTATTTAAAACAGATGATCCAATAGCTATTTCTGATATGTTTGAAAAAAAATTCCTGCGACCTAACCCAGAAAAGGCGCATAGTGATAGAAGAAGGGAAGCAAGTAGAATGTATTCCCTAGCATTTATTCCAGCTAAATAATGAGCCTACAAGAGGATTTACAAGCATTAAGTAATCACGAGCACTTTGCTCGTTTTCTGCAAGTTATCAGTGACCTTAGAGAAGAAACCATTGAGGAGCTTCACAACGCTGATACAGAAAAAATACAACAAATTAGTGGTAGGATCTTGACATATGATCAGATTCTACAAATGTCAGATTGGAGAACGCTTAGAAGGAGATTTACGGATCGACTTTAGTTCTTTATTGATTAGCATTATTATTATGGACGAAGGGGTCAAGGCATTAGCCTTGGCCTCTTTTTTTTTGGTATTGATACTTATTGTATAATAATAGCATCGCGTCCGCTCAGCGTTAAGGAGTGCAAAATTATGTCAGAAGAAATCATTACGGAAACCGTCCAATCCGAAACAGAGACGAAACAGTCAAATATGTCAGCAGCGGAGTTCACAGCCCGCCGCTTGGGGCAACTTACCGGAAGCCCCACCGTTGAAGCAACTAAAGAAGAACCGGCAGAAACCACTGACGAGAGTACAGAGGAGGTAAGCCAAGAACCAGAAGTTGCTGAACAACCCTTGGAAGAGAAATCAGAAAAGGATGTTCTTTCACAGTATAATCTTGATGAGATGTCCGAAGATGACCTCAAGGAGTTATCCGAGAAGTTAGGAAGCAGAGCCGTAGCACGGTTCGGTGAACTAACAGCGAAGCGTAAAGCCGCTGAGGAGCAACTCCAGAAGTTACAGGATGAATTAAACAAGAAAAATCCGTTAGAGACTCAAGCAGTAGCCAACAATCCATATGAATCAATTGATACATTGGAGGGACTCCAAGAGAAGGCTAAAGAAGTAACAGAAGTAATTGAGTGGGCAGAGGATACATTGTTCAATTCAGATGGTTACGGTCCAGAAGATGTCGTTACAGAGGTAGAGGGCAAGGAACTCACAAAAGCTGATGTTCGTAAAAGCCTACTAAATGCTCGTAAAGCAAGGGATCGATTCCTTCCAGCGCAACTAAAAGAGATACAGAAAGTTGCGGAAGCAAAACAGTTAAGGACTGCATTCGATGCTCGCGCCAAAGAAGAACTATCCTGGTTGGATGGTGAGGATAACGACACAAGGAAGAGGTACGAAGCGATGATCGGCGATACTAGATTCAAGGATCTAATGACAAAAGCTGATCCAGACGTAGCAGCTCAGATGAATTACATCATAGCTCACGCAGCAAACAGCCTGTACGGACGTACACCTGTAGCAGATAGTCCTACATCACCGAAGTTAAATCCTCCTAAAACAGGAACAACTTCTGCGTCTCAATCAGAAATACCAGTGAAAAAGTCAGCTAAGGCACTTAAAGACCTTAGCCAGCGTTTTAAGACAACAGGTACAAAGAATGATTTCATTACTCTCAGAACCTTACAACTTAAAAATCGTTAATTATTATATCCTATGTCATTCTCAGATACATTCGACCCCTCTGCACCTGCAGCGGTAACAGGTCAAGGATCAGCGATTTCTAACAGGGAAGATTTGACAGATGTTTTGTCCATTCTTGCTCCTGAAGAAACTCCTATCCTTTCCTCCGCTCAGAAAAGCGGGGCTTCATCTACATTTGTTGAGTGGAGCGTTGATAAGTTAGCTGATCCAAGCACCGCTGGTGTTTCGGAAGGCGCTGACGTAACAGCCTTTACTGACAAATTCGCAAGCCGTGCTCGTCTCGGTAATTACGTACAAAAGTTTCGTAGGGACTATATGGTATCCGATCTGCAAGAAGCAGTTGATTCCGTTGGTCCAGCAAAGGTTGCTCAAGCTGAAGCAAAAGCAATTCGCGAACTAAAACGTGATATCGAAGCGACTATCTCAAGCAACAATGCAAAAACTGCCGAAAACGGTGCAGGTACTCCTTATGCCCTTCAAGGCTTAGGCAAGTGGCTTGCTACTGGCGCAACTGGAGACATTGCTGTTGATTCAGATGTTCCTTCTGACTTCCGCACACCTGCTGCAAACAATCACACTGATGGCAACTTTACTGAAGCTAGTTTCAATGATCAAATTAGTTCAATCTTCCGTCAGACTGGTAATGTTGACAGCCTAGTTCTTGTTGCTGACACAAACCTTCGCCGCGACATCTCTGATTTTGCTCGCGTTGGTGTAAGTAACGAAAACCGTGAATTCAACTTCGATGGCAATGCCGGTAGCATCAAGCTATCCGTTGAGCTATATCAGTCCGATCACGGTATCGTTTCAATCGTTAATGCTAACCCATCCGCCTTCTCTGCTGCAAGCATTGCTCGCACAACTACAGGTGACGCTGGTTACTTACTTAACCCTGAGTACGCAGGTATTCACGAACTAATCCCTATGGGAAGCACACGTTTACCAAATCTTGGTGGCGGTGAGCGCGGGTTCGTTGATTGCGCTCTTACTCTTGCAGTCTATCACCCACAAGCGCACGGTAAGATTACCGACCTTGACTAATTGGAGGTAAAATACTATGGCTAAAAAATCTGCAAATCTTACAGTTAATGAGTCCGCGTTTGGTAGAACTGGTTTTCTACACTTTGACTTCGAGGATCTACAAACAACTGGTTTCCTATCTTCAGGAGCTAGCGGTTTGATGGGTGCTGCAAATCAACTTGTATTGGACACAGTAAAGCCTGGCGAATACATTGAGTACGCAACAGTATATGTTATCGCTGCAGCAGCAGGAGATACTGACTTCACTATTGATGTTGGAACCGGTAATCACTCCACTACAGCACCTGACAATATATTTGATGCTGGTGCATTAGGTGGCGCTGCTATCAACACAAGTCTACACGGACTTGGAGTAGCTGATTCTGCTAATACAACTAACGCTGATGTTGGTTTATTAATGGAGTTCGAGTCCCTTACAACTGGTAACTTAACAGCAGGTGAGTGGGTAATAGCTTGGTCAAAAGCTAAATCACCCCTTGCTTACACACAAGGCTTAGGCGACTAATTCTTATAATTGGTTGGGGGAGCCAACGCTCCCCCTTCCTTTTATTATGGAAATAATTACTAAATTACCACGTTACTCAGATGGAGAAGTTAATCGTGCATTTATGCGTGAGATACAGCGTGGTTTTGAAATAGAAAAAAGAACTGAGCACAAGAGAGTCAACCAAGCCCGGAAGGAGGCTCAAAAAGAAAAAGGCGTAACGCACCCAGTCCTAGGTAAATGCGTAGCTACTATGCCAGCACGCGAGTTCTTTCGACTTACAAAAAAATATGGACACAAGGAGGTTCACTCCAAAAATTTTCTTAAATATTACAACAAAAAATTCACTGACCTAAGTCCCAATAAAATATAACAATGGCAAATTATCCTACAGAAACATATGCAAACCTTCAAGAAAGGTTTAAATCAATCGCGGGCTTGCAATCGTTGGAGACAACTGATGCAAGCTTCTTCAGACAAGCAGTAAACAGACGCTTTAGAACAGCTTATCAGCGCTATCCTTGGCCTGACTTCACGGTCATAGGCGAACAAATAGATTTAGCTACTGTAAACGATAACACAATACAGACATTTGATGTAGCTAATCCTCATACTAATCTTCAAAAATTATCAACTGATGCGGATGTTGTGTTCAGAATTCATAAGACTGACCCTAAATCAACTCGTTACCCAGAGGAATATACCTACGTATCTTTGTTGAATGCAGGTGGTAAACCGTCAGTTAAAATAATAAACCCAGCGGTATTGGATTCAGTTAATGTTTTTGTAACTTATAGAAAAGACGTAGAGACAGTTATCGCTGATGGAAACTCTTCATCAACAGGATTCTTTGGTGATGAAACAAATGACACCTCCAATGTTCCATTTAGATTCTTTGAGTATATGGCCGTGGAGATGGACAAACACAAAAGGCACAAGTAGAGGATCAAAACGCTGAGATGATACTACGTCAGGAGATTGACATTGTAAGAAATCAAAGCCGTCAGTTCCGTCACGATGTCCTTCAGTACCGTCCTCAAACTCAGTTCCGCCGCCATAACATACAAGCTGGTGGTACTCCGTTAAATCAAAACGAAGTAATGCTGGACAACAACGTTCAGTAACCAGTAAATGCCCTCTGACGTTAGCCTTGTTGATGTCCGTAAATCTTTTCAAGCTGTTGCCGGCTTGGAGAGTATGACGGAGATGGACAACTTTTTCTTTCAGCAGTCCCTCAACAGGGCTGTTCAAAGGGCTTATGATCAATCACCATCCTGGCCAAGGTACTTAGTTGTAAGCGAAGGGAGAGATATTAATGCTTACGTTCTATCGGGAGCATCTGCCAGTACAAGTACGAGTGTAAATCAGAACTATAAGCTAGTTGGTTCTAATGATGGTAATGTTGGTAAATTGGGCACCAACATATACCAAGGTGTAACTACTAGCTCAGTTATAATATACAAGAACTCAAGTGATGCTTGGGTTGTAGAAACTGGGGCTGCGGTTGCTATACAAAGTGATGGAAGTTATAGGGTAACTGCTGGAACAACCCAGTTTACTGAAGCTGATACATTGAAAAAAGATACACTAGAAGAGGTAGAAGTATGGACTCCTAGGGCTGGTTCAGACATTCTTTTAATTGAACCAAAGAACTTAATACCTTACGCTGAGAATGGCAAGAATGACATTGGTGAGTTCATACGTATTCATCGGAACCAATCTTTTTTAAATAAGTCATCATTGGAGTACGAGTTCTTTGTTGATTCAAGTGGAGCAAATATATTGAACATTACTTCATCTACTGACAACGAGGCGTACATAACTTACAAAAAGAAATACACATCAAGTTTTACTGAAACGAGCACTGATGTACCTGCTGAGTTCTTTGATTACATACTTTATACAGTTCTTTCTGATTTTTATACAGGGGACGGCCAGACAGAAAAAGCTGTGCTCGCTGAACAAACCGCAACGAGAATGTTGGATAGAGAATTATTCAAACTTGATACTTTGTCCAACAGGAACTCAATAACCAAACGATTCTCGACTTACGTAAACCGTCAGAGTCGTTGACACTCAAGATAAAATATACAATATGGCAAGATCACGAAATAATGCACTAGAGTTCAGCTCCGCTGGTTCAATCATTGTATCAACAAGTAGCTCTGACGTAACGACCAGTGGATCGTTTGGCGCTATTCAGTTTCTAAAGGATTCAACTTTTGGTTCATCAGAAGCAGTTATATCCACAAACGTGCACGATCCAGATCTTAGTGCACCTGATAACTTAAACTCCCAAACATTTGGAGCAGGAACTATTATCTACGGAAATTTTACATCAGTTAAAATTAACAAAAAATTAACAACGGGGTAGTAGCACTACACAGGGTTTAGTATGCACATTAGCCTTGATTCAGCCCTGGGTCGCCAGAGACGGCTGAACTCAGTAGGAGAGAGCATAACGCAGATTGCTCCTGACCCTGCTGCTGCTTATAGTCTCCGTAGTTTAACTGGCAGTGATCCTAAGGTTGTTCGTGTCCGCAGGGACAGTGACAACGATGAACAGGACTTCACTGCATCAGAGGTAAGTTCAGGCGCTCTTGTTGATTATGTTAATTCACAGGTAACAAAACCTTTAGATGTACGGGAGCTACAGTCCGATGGCCGTACTGGTGACTTTATTCTAGCCAAAGCAGCTTACTCCTTGCGTAGTCTAGGTGATCGTCAAGCTACCATAGCCCAAGGTGATGTTCCTCTTGATGAGGATACTGTTCAAGCACCCAGTGGTAAATATGTTGTACAGGTAAGACGCTCATCGGATAATCGAATTAAGTCCTTTACGGCTGATGAAGTATCTGATGGTACTCTTGTTAGCTTTGTTGGTTCGGGCAATGACGGATTCGTCCGTGCTTTGTATGACCAAAGTGTAAGTAACCAAGCTGGAACTACACCAACTGGAAGACACGCTATACAAAATGATTCTGCAAAGCAAGCATCCATAGTAACAAATGGTGCTTTGAATACTAGCGGTGGCCTTGAGTTTGATGGTACTGATGACTTTTACAATATAAATTCACTTTCGTTTGAAAATAAACCATTAAGTATGTTTTCTTTGCAAGATGCTCAAAGCTCTGCAAATGATGGAACTATAGGTAGTACCGCAGATAAGGGGATAGCATTTAAAAGAAATAATGTGCGTTATACATTGACCTCCTCCACTATAGACACAAGTGTAACTGGAGTAAGCACAGGTGATTTAAAATTATTAACTGTTATACATAATGGCACAACTAACGCAAACAATATTAGGGTAGCTCTTGATGGAACGCTTTTGACTGCTGCTACATCTAGTGGTGCAAATGGATCAAATGCAATTACACAATTAGGTTCTCTTGATAGTGCAGAAGCAGGACATTTTTTAAGTGGTACATTTAAAGAGTTTTTAATTTATGATACTGACCAAACAGACAACCGAGGTGCATTTGAAGCCAATATAGCCGAACACTACAACATTTCTGGTATACCCGCTGAGGACAACCAGGTAAACGGATTTGTTGAGACCTGGTATGACCAATCAGGTAATAGTAGGGATATTACTCAGACCACTGCTGACGAGCAACCTAAGATAGTAAATCAAGGTGTTTTATTAACAGATGGAATAGAGTTCGATGGAACCAATGATACTCTTAATACGTCAAGTGGACTTACTTTTACGTTATCGAATGATTTGTCCTTATTTTCTGTAATTAACCAAGATGTTACATCTGATCAGAACCCTGTTATATCGCAATCAGATGGAACAGGAACTGGTAGGACGCTACTTGAAGGAAAAGATGGTGACATTAGGTCATTTATAGGTGGTTCAGCTCAAACTTTTGGTACCATTGGGACAACAGAAAGCATCGTTACTATAATATATGATGACTCAGCAAACACACTAGACGCTTTTAAAGATGGCTCTCAGTCTGGTTCACAAAAAACCTCTATTACTGCTGAAGCCGCTAGTGGTGTTTTAAATATAGGGGAAAATAAAGGTAGTTCAAAATTTTTTGATGGACACATAAATGAAATAATTTTATACCTATCTGACCAAACTTCCAACAGGTCAAACATTGAATCCAATATTAATAATCATTACTCAATATTCTAATGCTGTACTTAATATATACAACTGAAGAGGATGCTAATGCAAGGGCTGACCAAGAGGGTCAGTTATTAAAGTTTGCTCATTGGACACAAGGTAGAGGCACACGCTGGCTAACAGCACCTCAACCTACAGTTGAAGGTAACTACGCTTTAGACGTTACTAATTACGAACTGTCAGATTTTGAGAAAACGCAGACAGTATCATCCTATAACCCTCTACCTAACGAGGAAGAATAATGGAGGAGCATATAATAGCACAAGCACAAATATGGGGATTGGTCCTTCTTGCAGAATTGACTGCTTTTAGTATAGCAGATGTCAGCGTTTTGGCTCAAGCTATTGCTTATCTTTGCGGCGGTGTTGCTTCATTGGCCACAGCTTATTATTATATATTTAGAAAGAAAAGATGACTACTGAACTTATAGCTATGCTTGGTGGAGGAGCCTCTGGGTTTCTTTTTAAGTTAATTGGTACTCTAGTTACCGCTCAACAAAAGAATGTAACTAGCCTAATTAAGACACAGAAGGCATCAGATGATAGTGCTGACGCTGCCGCAAAACGTACAGGAGATGGCGGTGCTTGGGTTCGTAGAGTCATAGTAGTAACTGTACTGTTTGGTGTAATCATAGCACCGTTCATCCTAGCTCATAGTGATGAAGGAGTAACAGTAGCCAAGGATTACAGTTGGTTCTGGATATTCAAGGGTACGTCTTTTCAAACACTTCACGGTTATGTTATATTGCCAGAGATACGACAAACAGTTCTGGCTATAGTTGGCTTTTACTTTGGTTCATCATCAGTAAAATAATATGAATACTTGCCGTATATGTAAAAAACCCAAAACAGTTTGTTACCTCTGTTACCCCTTGCAATGGATTACAAAAACGCTAAACAAAAACTTTCTGAACTCCGTGATTCTATTGATGAAGTCCTGGGTGCAAAAGGTGAAATCCCTAGTCTCGAAGACGCTGAAGAAGCTCTCGAAGTGGCTAGAGAAGATGCTGAACGCGCTAAAAAATCTCTTCTAAAAAGAGTAAAGGATTTTCCTGTAGTTGACAAAATAACACAATTAGGTGCAGCCGGCACAGTTGCTGTGAGTACTGCTGCTGTTACTCAAACAAACATAGCTGTTGATCATACTGAGGTTTTTGTAGCAAGCGTAGCAAATGATGTTGTAGAACATCGCTTGAGTTTTCCTGCGTTCGTTGAGAACTTTGTAAATTTTGATGCAGTAAACGTATGGGGTCAAGGAGTAATGCAGGCCAAGGTAGCTGAGGTAAAGGCAGAGGTAGCTAAAGCTGAAGCAAAGGTAGCGCCCACTGAACCTAAATCACAAAGCCCCAAGGAATCCTCTGCACAAGAAAACAAACCCAAGAAAACAGCTACTCAAAGCAACCAAGAAAATAAGCCCAAGGAGAACAAATCCAATAAAACTTCTGAAGAAACTAAACAAGGTAAACAAGAGGCTCAGGGCAAAGAGGCAAAGGAAAGTACTCAAGATAAAAGTAATTCAAGTGATGAATCCAAAAAGGAGGAAAGTAAGGGGAGTACAAAACAAGAAGTAAAACAGGAATCAAAACAATCAGCAAGACAGGGGACAAGACAATCACAACAAACAAAACCTAGCAACACAGCAGATTCAGCGCCAAGTCAAGATGTTTTGGTAGTTGATCCGGATATAGTACAAGTATCACCAGAAGGACCAGGAGAACGATAAGTATGATTGAATACATTATAACTAATTACAAAGACAATCTTTTGGGTATGTTGTTTGCCTATGTTGGTATAATTTCTATAGTGCTGATGTTTTTGCCCAAGAACAAATTCATCTTTCGTATGTTCAAGGAATTAGCTTCAATATGTACCTCCATCTTCAAAAAGTAAAATATCTGTTAGCCGCTTTGCTGTCAGCTTCCATAGCTTGGGGTACGATACAACTGAACAGTGTAATCTATGATTTTTTAGTAAATATTGATGAAACTAATTCTGTACAGGATTTTAATCCAGAGGGCGGAACTACTTACTATGAGCCATTGGTTTTTACTACAACTACTGGGGGCGATTTTGAGTTCAATAATTACTCAAGTAAATTAACGAATGAAGTAACGGATACCTCGTTATTAATCTATGATGATCCTGAAGCTAATTTAATTATTGATCGACCTTGGGCTTTCAATGACGGTGCGGGCATAGGATTTGGCGGTGGTCAAGAAAATAACTTTCAAGGTTTTGATAGAGAAAGCCAAGCGTTTCAAGGGACAATAACACTAGCTGCTGATACTACTTACGCTGCTGTGTTTTCGTCCTTTACTCCCAATACTTTAGGAACAATGGCAGTTCGTGTAAACGCACCAGGTCAAATTTTAACAACAGGATTTATTGCACCTATACCAGAGATGAGTGATACTGGTTTATGGATAGCATTAATTATCGGAGGATTTGTAGCATTCTGCTACTTTAAAATAAGAAGTACACTATAACAAGGAGGTTATTATGCCAATGGGTAAAGGAACATATGGAAGTAAAGTCGGTCGTCCTTCAAAGAAAGCTAAAGCAGCTGGAATGAAGAAAATGGCAATGAAAAAAAAGAAGAAGTAATGCCATTTAGTAAATATAGTCCAAAACAAAAGAAGTTAGCAAGGGTTGCACCCCCTCGTAATAAAATTACTGGGGCTGACTTCAAGAAACTAAGAAGCCGTAATGCATCGAAAAATACTAACAGTCGCAAGAAAGCTTGAGAAGGCTTCCAAGGCTCACGCGGGTCAAGCGAAGTTGCTTAAATCAATTGTAAACAATGCCAGCAAAAAGAAAAGCAAAAAGCGGGGGTAAGATATGTCCCGAAGGCAAGGCTTGGGCTAGGCGTACGTTTGATACGTACCCAAGTGCGTACGCTAATTTAGCTGCTTCTAAGTACTGCAAGGATCCTAACTACGCCAAGAAAGCAAAGGGAGGTAAGCGTAAGGGCAGATAATGGCATCAAAAAGAATACCTAGAAAAAGACCCGATGGAACTATAAGACCGAAGTCAAAGCACTCTGATTTGTATACGGATGAGAATCCTAAAGGTACAATAAAGGGACTAGGATTCAAAGATGTTAAGACAGCTAAATCTAGTATAAATAAAATAAAACGATCAGGCAGAACTCACGCTCATAAAATACAAGCAGCTATAGCTATGGAACAACGAGCTAAGGTTATGAAAAAAACTGGTCCAGCCAAAGTTTACAGAACATATATTAACAGTATAAAAAAATCTTAATGGGACAACTAAAACAATGGCTAAAACAGAACTGGGTACGTATTGGGACTGATGGAAGCATTAAAGGACCTTGCGGAACGTCTAAGGATAAGAAGAACCCTGACCGGTGCTTGCCTAAAAGAAAGGCTCTTAGTCTGTCGAAAGCAGAAAGAGCAGCAACTGCTAGGAAGAAAAAGCGATCTAAAAAAACAGTCGTTGCCAACACGCCTAAAGCAAAAGTAAGGAGCTAGTTATGGTAGGAGATATATTAGGTTTCGTAGAACAAGTAGGTATACCTATTGCATCCGCACTTGCGGTAGGCTGGTTTCTTTTTATTATTCTTAAGTTTATACTCAAACAAGTATCAGATAGAATCAGTGGGTTATCTAGTGCACTTATGAGTCTAGAAAATAAAGTAGATACTATGAACAACGACATAATTAAAATTGATGCACGTTTTTCTTGTGCCTTCAATTGTGAGCCAAACCTTGAAAGGATTGCAGCAAGCGAAGGTAAAGAAGATTGCAGGGATGACTAATGAGCGGGTACGAATTTCAACATTGGGCAGATATGATAGCCAAGTTTGGCTTCTCATTGATTGCGTTAATAGGTCTAGGTTTCTTCGTTTGGCACATATGGAAGTGGGTTACTAATACTGTGAACCCAGCCCTTGGTGACTGCGGTGGTTCACTTGGTAAACTAAAAAAACAAGTACAGGCTTTGGATAACGATATGATTCGTCTTAACACAAAGCTAAAGATACTTATACAGGAAAGAAATATTACTGATAAGCATAAGCATACTGATGAGGAAAGAACACAAAAGTAAAAAGGGTGGTCTAACTGCAGCCGGGCGTGCTTACTTCAAACGCAAGACTGGTGCTAACTTAAAGCCACCTGTAACGGAGAAGAACCCAAAGGGTAAACAACTAGCTCGTAAAAAATCTTTCTGTGCTCGTATGGCTGGTGTAAAAGGACCTATGAAGGACAAGAAGGGTCGTCCTACACGCAAGGCCTTAGCCCTCAAAAGATGGAGATGCTAAATGATTGAGTACAGATCATATGGAGCACTTGACGATCGTATCCTAAAGGACAGGGATTTTGGTTTTGTTGGGTTAAACAATCGGTTACGCCCTGACCAATTGAAGGAGGGCATCCTTGCGGATAGCCAAAATGGTCGTATGGGATTTGATGGACAGTGGAGTACCAGAAAGGGCATAGGTAATATCAAGGCACCTTTAACTACTGGGGCTACTGCACCTACCTTACCCGTTTTACTAATAAATGATGCAACTGGTTTTCAAAGTTCAGCGTTAGGTCTAACTAGTCAAAAATTAAGAATTACAGTAAATCAAGATTTATCCGCTATATTTTCATTGAATGATGAAGGTGTAGCTTTTCTTGATACTGCTAGTCTTACTGGTATAACTTTATCAGCAAGTAATCATTTACTCAAGGTAGTTAGCGTTAATTCAAGCAACATAATATTTGAAGTACAGGGTACTACATTTAGTTCTGGATCACCTGGTGGCACTATTGACGTAGATAGTGTAAAACTAGCGGATACCGCTGTAAATGAAGTATATGGTTCCTGTATATTCTCTGATCCTAACGCAACTTCTGAAAGTTATATCATATTAGCTGCTAATACTAAGGCAGTTGCTGTTAAAATATCTAGTCCTTCTACTACATTTGATTTAGCTTATCCAGGAGCAGAAACTGTGTCAGAACCTGTAGAAATGATACAAGCCTTTAATAAGGTATACATATTTAGGGAAGGGGATGCAGCATTGTTTGTTGATCTTAGTGCTAATAACATAACTGGTTCACCAGCAATGGCAGCTGTAGAGGAGGGAGCGTTTTCACTTCCATCAGCGCAACTAACAACAGCATTTGAAATAACTAATGGTGAGGCAAAGGCAACCAAACCAAGTCACGGATATGTATCCGGTGATGTTATTCAAGTTAAGATTGTAGGTGATAGTGGTCTTACTCTTAATGACACGTTTACTGTATCCAGAATTGACGGTAATGATTTTTTCTTTTTTCCAAACAATGCGCCTGATTTAAGTAGCATTACAACTAATGAACCTACATTCATAAAAGAATTACCTTCTGAGCTTGGTTTTACACATATGCCAGCACCTAAGTATGGCGTTGTTCATCAGCGCAGATTAGCCGTCCCTTATCGTTTTGAACTATCAAGCACGAATACTGTTACTGACCGCAAGATTTTTGATGAGGTAATACTGTCAAGAATACTAGATACGGATACCTATGATCAAAGGTTTGGTCAGTTTAGATTCAACGCAGGTATGGCTGATTTCAACGTAGGTATGCTTTCCTTCTCGGATGATAAATTAATTGTATTTAACCGTAACAGTATTCATCAAGTTACTGGGCAAGGTAAAGTAGAAACTTTATCAAATCAATTACTTACGGATGAAGTAGGTCTTATAGCGAAAAATACTATTGCTCAAGTAGGTGATCAAATATTATTTTTATCAGACAACGGTGTATACGGACTTACATTCATTGACCGATACAATCTTCGTGGCACGGAATTACCACTCTCAGAAAGTATTCAAAAAACAATTGATAGAATAAATAAGAATGCAGCAGACAAAGCTGTGGCTGTTTATTTTGACAATCGTTATTACATAGCAGTCCCTGTTGATGGTTCGCCCTTTAATAACGCTATATTAATTTATAACTTCCTTAATAAATCTTGGGAAAGCGTTGATAGTGTTAACAATACTGATTTTGAATTTGGTAATTTGCTTGTGTCCGGATCTGGCTTAAACAAAGGAGTTTTTATTGTAAATTCTGATGGTGGTATACACAAACTTGAAACTGAAGCAGATGGTATTGATCGAGTAATAACACAGATTGGTAGTACTACTGAAGAACCATCAAACGTACTAGGGTCAGCTACTACACGTATGTTTACATTAGGTACTATTGATCGAAAAAGGTGGAAAAACCTTGAGTTACATCTCGAGTCCAGTGCTGATAATGTCTCAGATGTTAATATTACAGGAATAACGGAAAACCCGGACTCTGAACCAAATATTACTATAGGACCAGCTAGTCTTAAACTTGGTGGCAGCATTGAGCAAGGCGAGGATGTGTCCATTAGAGCTAGGTTGGGAAACCGAAGAGCATATGGACTTCAGATAAAGATTGATACGTCTCTTGGGTTACCAACACTGCGTGCCGTCAAGGTAGGAGCATCTACCGCGTTTAGATCAATTACTAGTGTAC
>LULK01000666.1_pt1 | contig 21566 bp, 25 predicted proteins | sample 728181 | NCBI WGS metagenome assembly LULK01 (sample SAMN03860291, study PRJNA289734) | marine metagenome | biome: seawater column; feature: ocean; material: water; isolation source: Red Sea water column Station 169 - depth 10m | place: Saudi Arabia: Red Sea | collected 2011-10-15 | depth 10 m | reverse complement strand
CACGACAGCCCGGGGTTGGGGAACACGCCCGCGAAGGCGAGGCCGGCGGTGGCCGGGTCCTCCTCGGCGGGCTTGTCGAGCATCGCGGAGAACACCGGGGCGGAGGTGTAGTTGGCGATGCCCTGGTTGGCCAGGAACGGGAGGTAGCCGCGGTCGAGGTCCTGGGGGCGCCAGCCGAGCAGCGTGGTGTCGAGGGTCAGCACCAGCGTGGAGTAGCCCGACGCCTTGGCTCGCGCCAGGAACGGTCGGCCAGTAGAGCTGGAACCAGCGCTCGCCGTCACCGTTGGCCTCGGCGGCCTGCTCGATCGAGCGACCGGCCTGGGGGGAGGGGACGTAGGTCAGCCCCAGGGCGGCCGCCGCGCGTGCGGTGGCCAGCTCGCCCTCGGGGTGGGCCAGCGTCTGCACGCCGACCGGTCCGAGCAGGACGGGCGCGGCCATCGGCGTACCGAGGACTGCGGTGGACAGGTCGCGGGCGGCGTGGTCGCGCAGCATCCGCGGCACGATGCGCCACTGCTCGAAGGCCGCGACGTTGGCGCGAGCCGTCGAGCCGCCCCCGGCGCTGGGCACGATGTAGCCCAGCGCCTCCGGGGGCAGCACCTCGGCGGCGTGGCGCTCCAGGGAGGCCAGGTCGGTGGTCCACGCCGGGGTCTGCCCGGCGAGCATCCCGGCGGCGTAGATGGAGACCTGGTGGTCGCCGAAGTGGGTCACGCTTGCTCGCTCAGGTCGCTCAGGAGACGCCGAGCAGGTCGACGACGAAGATCAGCGTCTCGCCGGGCTTGATGACGCCACCGGCGCCGCGGTCGCCGTAGCCCAGGTGCGGCGGGATCACGAGCTGACGGCGGCCGCCGACCTTCATGCCCTGCACGCCGGTGTCCCAGCCCTGGATGACCTGGCCGATGCCGAGGCGGAAGCGCAGCGGCTCGCCGCGGTTGTAGGAGGCGTCGAACTCCTCGCCGGTGGAGTGGGCCACGCCGACGTAGTGCACGGACACGGTCTGTCCGGCGGCGGCCTCCTCGCCGTCGCCGACGGTGAGGTCGGTGATGACGAGGTCGGCGGGCGGGTCGAAGTCGGGGAAGTCGATCTCAGGCTTCTGCATGGGCGCGAGCCTAACCGGGGGCGGTGCCGGGGGCGGTGTCGAGGAGACGGGCCGAGGCGGGGGTGCCGGGTATGGTTCCCCCCGGCCGGACCAGCGGCACCGAGGAGGGGACGTGTCCGAAGAGGACCAGGCGGCGGCGCCGACGCCGCCCGCACGTCGCCGGATCCCGGTCTGGCAGGAGTCGCTCCTGCTGCTCGGCCTGGCCATCGTGCTGGCCCTGATCGTCAAGACCTTCCTGGTGCAGGCGTTCTACATCCCCTCCGGCTCGATGGAGCCGGGGCTGGAGATCAACGACCGGATCCTGGTGCAGAAGGTGTCCTACTGGGGCTCCGGCAGCCCCGAGCGCGGCGACATCGTGGTCTTCGAGGACCCCGGTGCCTGGCTCAGCGCCGCCGAGGCCTCCGGCCCCACCAACCTGCTCACCGACGCGATGAGCCGCATCGGGCTCTACCCCACCGGCGGGCACCTGGTGAAGCGCGTCATCGGCGTGGCCGGCGACACCATCGAGTGCTGCGACGAGCAGGGGCGGCTGCTGGTCAACGGCGAGCCCCTGGACTCCTCGGGCTTCACGCTCAACGACGACGACTGCGACGGCCCGATGCTCTCCACGTGCGAGTGGGACGCGGGGCCGGTGCCCGACGGGATGGTCTTCGTGATGGGCGACCACCGCGACGACTCCGCGGACTCCTCGTACCGGCTGCGCTGCGGCGGTCGCAAGGGCGAGGCCTGCGACGACTCCGACGCCTTCGTGCCCGTCGAGCTGGTCGTGGGCAAGGTCTTCGCCCGGGTCTGGCCGGCCAGCCGCTTCGACCTGCTCGAGCGGCCCGACGCCTTCGAGGCGCTCGAGGACTGAGCCGTCAGGCTCGCCCGGCGCTCACACCAGCGCGAGGGTCGCGGCGCCCGCGCTGAGCAGCGCGCCGGCGGTGCGCCACCGGTCCGCGCGCAGCAGCCGCGCCAGCAGCACCCGGCGACGCCGGTCGCCCAGCCCCGTCACCCCGAGCCGTCCGTGCAGCGGCGCCGCCACGGCCGCGGTCGTGCCCAGCGCGAGGCCGGCGCCCGCCGCGGGCACCCACACCGCGACCGAGCCGGCCACGAGCACGGCCGCACCTGTCGAGACCAGCACAGCGGCGTACAGGGGGACGACGAGGACGCTGATCACGCGGCTGTGTCGGCCGTGCGCGCGGCGCCAGGCGGCGTGCGGGGTCGCGGCCAGCACGGGGTAGACCAGCGCGGAGACGGTCAGCTGGAAGGCGGCGTGGGCCCAGGCGCTGGCGGTCAGCAGGACCAGGGCGGTCTCGGTGCTCATCGGCCTGTGCTCATCGTGCCGGCACCCCGAGATCGGCGAGCACCCCGAGCGCGGCGCGCTCGCCACTGACCAGCGCACCCTGGATCGATGGGGAGTCGCGGTGGTCCCCGCACACGTGCAGCCCGCGCTCGAGCCTCGTGGGGCGGCGCAGGTGGTGCGGGGGAGTCGCGGCCGGCAGGGCGTCGCGGACCTCGTGCCGCGCGACCTCCTCCCACGAGCGGTCGTCGGACCCCAGCAGGGCCGCGGCGTGGCGGCGCACCTCGGCCTCGGGCGGCAGCGCGTGGTCGGGTGCGAGCACCACGGAGGCCTGGACCAGGGCGCGGCCCGGGGGTGAGTACGACGGCGCCGCCTGTGACACGACCGCGGTGTTGGCCACGGGGCCGGTGGGGCGGCTGCGGGCGTCGACGTGCAGCCGGCCGCCCTGCCGCGCCAGCGCGGTGGGCAGCCGATCCGCCGGAGTGGTCCACCAGTGGGTGACCACGCCGCGCTGCGGCCCGGAGGTCTTGCCGAGCAGCCCCGCGGCCGCCGGCTCGTCTGTCGCCACGACGACGGCGCGGGCGCGCAGCTCCCCGTCGACCGTGCGCACGACGTGCGGGTCGACGCGCAGGGCCGTGCGCTCCAGGCGCACGTCGAGCCCCTCGGCCAGCTGCGCGGGCAGCGCCTGCATGCCACGTGCGGGCAGCGACGGACTGCCGTCGAGGAAGGACCGGACCAGCAGGCGCGCCACCCGGGCGTCGCTGGCCCCGGTCCCCTCCAGGAGCACGCCGGCCAGGAAGGCCTCCAGGACGCGGCGCAGGTCCCCGTGGGCACCCACGTCGTCGAGGGACTCCGCGAGCGAGCGCGCCGGGGCGTCGCCGGGGTCCGGAGCCAGCCGGGCGGCCAGGCCGCGGTGGGAGGGACGCAGCAGCGGGCGCACCCAGCGCAGCAGGCCGGGCAGCTCGCGCGGACGCCGCAGCGCCGCCGTGCCGCTGGCCGGGAGGAGCCCGGGCTCGCGCCGCGGGTCACCGAGGTCCACGGTGCCGTGGTCGGTCGCGGCCCGCACCCCGGCCGGGAACGGGGACAGCCCGAGCGCGGGGACGTCGACCCAGCGGCGTACGGCGGGGTAGGAGGGGTTGAGCAGCTGGAAGCCGTGGTCGACCAGGTGGCCGTCGACCTCGTCGGTGCGCACGCGGCCGCCGACCCGGTCGGACCGGTCGAGCACGAGCACCGCCAGCCCGGCCTCCTGCAGGCGTCGGGCGCAGCGCAGGCCGGCGAGCCCGGCGCCCACCACCACGACGTCGTGCTCGCCCACGGTGGTCACCGGCCGCGGCGCGGGCGGTGGCCGTCGTCGACGTAGGCCACGACCCGTGAGAAGAGCGCGCTCACGGCGGCCAGGTCGGCGGCCACCGGGGCGGCGACATCACGGATTTCACTTGCGTTCGTTCCGGTATAGACAAGCGCCTTCATTTCGCGGTGAACCCCCCGTCAACCATCAGGATCTGCCCCGTGACATAGGCCGAGGCGTCGGAGCACAGGAACAGTCGCAGACGACCGCCCACTCCCGCCGCACGGGCGAGTCCTCGCCGATGTGCACGGCGACGGCGCCCTCCGGGGAGGGGGCCCCGGGCGCGGTGGGCTCGTAGAAGGCGTACGCCGACCCCGCGACCCGCGACAGCTCGCGCCAGCGGCGCTGGGCCGGGCGGTAGTACTGCTCGGCCTGGAAGAGGCCGAAGAGGTGCGCCCGCTCGGCCTTCGCGGCGAACTCGTCCTCGATGGCCCACGACAACGAGAGCAGGGTCTGCTTGGTGAGCCGGTGGACCGGCACCTCGCGGTGGTGGCGCCTCAGCTCGGCCCACACCGAGGCGGCGCGCGGCTCGGCGGCGCGCTGGGCCCCGGCCAGGACGTCGGCGATGGCGGCGTCGAGCCGGGCGCCGGCCTCCCGGCGGTCGAGGACCTCGCGGACGCCGGCGACGTCGGCCTCGGAGTAGCGGCGGTGGCCGCTGTCGAGCCGCTCGGGCACCGGGAACCCGTGCCGCTGCTCCCACATGCGCAGGGTCGCGGGGGCCACGCCCGTGCGCTCGGCGAGGTCGCCGATGCTCAGGGACCCGCTCGCGTGGTGGACCGGGACGGAGGTAGACGTCGTGTTCACATATGTGATGTTATACCTTAACAGCCTGTTGAGGAACCTGTGGAAGGGTGGTGGCTGGCATGGGGAGCACCCCGACGGTCGGTCGGATCGATACGTGGGACCAGCTCGCGACCGCCGTGGGCAGTGTCCTGGCGGGCGCGCGGGACGGTCGGCCCCTGCGGCTGGACCTCGCCGACGTCGAGGTGGAGGTGCCCGGCACGACCGGCCACTCGCGGTGGCGGGTGCGCGGGCACGTGGCGGTCAGCGGCGGCGACGTCGACGAGGAACGGTCATGAGCCCGGTCGCAGGGCCCGGCTCTGCGCGCGGCCCCCACCTCGACATCGACCTGGACATCGATCTCGAGATCAGCACCGAGCACGCCGATGGCAGCACCGCGGTGGTGCGTGTGCGCGGACGCGGCCGTCAGGTCGTCGTGGACCTCGCGCCCGACGGTGCGGCGTCGCCCCCGCGCTCCGGGGTGGGTGTCGACTGGGCCGGTGTCCGGGCCCTGGCCGACCTGCTGGCCGACCACGGCGTGGCACTGCACGTGGAGCGCCCTGGTCATCGGGTCCCACCCCGCCTGCGACGTGGTGCTCCCCGGCCTGCGGCCCCGTCATGCCGTCCTGGGGCACGACCTGGAGGGCCGCTCGGTGCTCAGGGCACTGGCCGGCGGGTGCGTCGTCGACGGGTCGCCCGTGGTGAGCCAGGTCGTCGACGCCGACAGCGACATCCGCGTCGGCGGGCACCGCGTCAGCCTCGGCGAGCTGCGATCTCAGGCCTGGTGCACGTAGGAGTCGAGCTGGTCGCGCTCGAACTCCAGCTGCCCGATCTTGTGCTTGACCACGTCGCCGATGCTGACGACGCCGACCAGGCCCTCGTCGCCGACGACGGGCAGGTGGCGGAAGCGACGACGCGTCATCGTCTCCATGACCTCGTCGAGGCCGGCGTCGGGCCGGCAGGTCTCCACCACCTCGGTCATGATCGCCCCCACGGTGTTGTCGACCACCGTGCCGTCGTGGTGCAGGTGACGCACGACGTCGCGCTCGCTCACGATGCCGTCGAGGGTGCGCCCGTCGCGGCTGACCACCACCGCGCCGACGTTGTGCTCGGCCAGCAGGGCGAGCAGCTCACGCACCCCGGCGTCGGGGGTGATGCTGACGACCTCGCGGCCCCGGTCCTTGGCGTCCAGCACGGCGGCGATGTTCACGGGGGACCTCCTGGGTCGGGGACGGGAGCGTTGCCACGACGGTACAAGTGACGCCGCTCACGCGTACAGGGTCCGACGCCTCTCGTGGACGCCTCCGGGAGGGGTCAGTCCCGCGAGCGGCGCGCGCGCAGGTCCGAGACCGAGCCCGGACCGCTGCGCGGCTGGTCCGGGTCGTCCCCGGCGTCGTCGGGCAGGCCGCCGAGGAAGGCCAGCGCGGCGTCGTGCAGGTGGGTGTTGGTGGCCACCGCGTTGCCGCCCCAGGGGCCGGCGCTGCCGTCGAGGGAGGTGAAGGAGCCGCCCGCCTCGCGCACGATCACGTCGAGGGCGGCCATGTCGTAGACCTCGAGCTCGGGCTCCGCGGCGATGTCGACCGCGCCCTCGGCCACGAGCATGTAGGACCAGAAGTCGCCGTACGCGCGGGTGCGCCAGCACCGTCGCATCAGCGACAGCACGTCCTCGAGGCGGTCACGGTCCTCCCAGCCGGACAGGGAGGAGTAGGAGAAGGAGGCGTCCTCGAGGCGGCGTACGTCGGAGACCTGCATGCGGGTGGCCTTGAGCAGCGACTTGCCGGTCCAGGCGCCGCCGCCGGCCGACGCCCACCAGCGGCGCTGCAGCTGCGGCGCGGAGACGACGCCGACCACGACCTCGTCGTCGACGACCAGGGAGATCAGGGTGGCCCAGACGGGGACGCCGCGCACGAAGTTCTTGGTGCCGTCGATCGGGTCGACGATCCAGCGGCGCTGGCTGTTGCCGGTGGTGCCCTGCTCCTCGCCGGTGATGGCGTCGCGCGAGCGGACCCGCGAGAGCGTGCGGCGGATCGACTCCTCGACGGCCTGGTCGGCGTCGGTCACCGGCGTGAGGTCCGGCTTGCTCATCACGTGCAGGTCCAGGGCCTTGAAGCGCGCGGTCGTCAGCGAGTCCGCGTCGTCGGCCAGCACGTGGGCCAGGCGGAGGTCGTCGGTGAAGTCGGGGGTGGCCACGAACGCACAGGCTAGCCTCAGGTGCATCCGGCCCGGTTGGGCCTACGGTGGTGGTCCATGGAGATCAACGGGATGCCCGCCCACGCCCTGCTCGTCCACGGGGCCGTCGTGTTCGGCCCGGTGGCCGGCCTGCTGGCCGTGGCGTACGCCGTCCCCGCACTGCGCGAGCGGCTGCGCGGCGTCACGCTCGTCACCGCGGTGCTTGCGGCGGTCTTCGTCGTGCTGGCCTACCCGGGTCGTGCCGCCCGGGTCCTGCCGCTGCTGGCCGCGGTCGGCGGGGTGGCCACGGTGGTCGCCGTCGTGCTGACCGGTGACGCGGGGGCCCGGGCGGTCTGGGGCGGCTGAGCCCGGGCCCGTCGAGCCGGCGCATCACTACGCCGGCTCGGCGTCACCAGGCGGGCTCGGACCTCGCGGCGAGGAGCCGCCGGAACGAGGTGACCCGGTCGGGGTCGGCCACGCCCTCGGCCAGCGCGACGTCCAGGCCGCACTCGGGCTCGTCGGTGCCGTGGGTGCACCCGCGCGGGCAGTCCTCGGTCATCTCGTCGAGGTCGGGGAAGGCCTCGATGAGGTGCTCGGGCTCGACGTGGGCCAGCCCGAAGGAACGGATGCCCGGGGTGTCGACGATCCACCCGGGGCGGCCGTCGTGCTCCGGCAGCGCCAGCAGGTAGGCCGACGTCGAGGTGTGTCGCCCGCGGCCGGTGACGGCGTTGACGTGCCCGACCTCGCGGTCGGCGTCGGGGACCAGGGCGTTGACCAAGGTGGACTTGCCGACGCCCGAGTGACCGATCAGCACGCTGATGCGACCGGCGAGCTCGTCGCGCAGCTCGGTGAGGTCGCCGCCGCGCTGCGTGACGACCCAGGGGACCCCGAGCGAGCGGTACGTCGACAGCAGGGCGTCGGGGGAGGCGAGGTCGGCCTTGGTGAGGCACAGCAGGGGGCGCATGCCGGCGTCGTAGGCCGCGACGAGCGCGCGGTCCAGCAGGCCGGGCCGCGGCTCGGGGTCGGCCAGCGCCGTCACGACCACGAGCTGGTCGGCGTTGGAGACGATCACCCGCTCCACGGGGTCGTCGTCGTCGGCGGTGCGTCGCAGCACCGTGGAGCGCTTCTCGACCTCGACGATGCGCGCCAACGAGCCCTCGTCGCCCGAGACGTCGCCGACCACGCGGACCCGGTCGCCCACCACGACGCCCTTGCGGCCCAGGGGGCGGGCCTTGACCGCCATCACGACGCGGTCCTCGACGCGCAGCGTGAACCGACCCCGGTCGACGGTCACGACGACCGCGTCGGTCGCGTCGTCGTACGACGGGCGCTCCTTGGTGCGGGGGCGGGTCCGTCGCCGCGGCCGCTCGTAGTGCTCGTGGTCGTGCTCGGAGTAGCGCCCGCTCATCGACCTGCCCGCCTCAGCGCCCGAAGAGGGCCGACCAGGCCCCGGCGAAGTCGGTGAAGGTCTTGGCGGTCGTGGCGACGTCCTCGACGAGCACGTCGTCGACCGCGGCCCCGACGACCACGCCGGCGTGGGCCATCCGGTGGTCGGCGTAGGTGTGGAAGAGCCCGCCGTGCAGCGGTGCCGGGCGGAAGGAGAGGCCGTCGGGGTGCTCGGTGACGTCGGCGCCGAGACCCCCGAGCTCACGGGCCAGGGCGGCGAGCCGGTCGGTCTCGTGGTGACGGATGTGGCCGACCCCGCGCAGGTGGCTGGGGGTCGTGGCCAGGGCGCACAGCGCGGCGACGACCGGGGTCAGCTCGCCGACGTCGTGCAGGTCGACGTCGAGGCCCTGGAGGGTGCCGGGCGCGGGGCCGGTGACCCGCAGCCCGGCGGAGGCGTGCTCGACCTCGCAGCCCATCGCGGTGAGCAGCTCGCCCCAGGCGTCGCCGGCCTGGGTGGTCTCCGATGGCCAGTCGCGGACGGTGACGCTGCCGCCGGTCACCGCGGCGAGGGCGAGGAACGGGCCGGCGTTGGAGAGGTCGGGCTCGATGGTGCGGTCCAGCGCCCGCAGCGGACCGGGGGCGACCGCCCACCGGTTGGCGTCGCTGTCGTCGACCTCGACGTCCTGCTCGCGCAGCATCGCCACCGTCATGTCGATGTGCGGCAGGGACGGGATCGGCTTGCCGTCGTGGCGCACGTCGATGCCCTCGTCGTAGCGCACGCCGGCCAGCAGCAGCGCGGACACGAACTGCGAGGACTGCGAGGCGTCGAGCACCACGCGACCGCCGCGCACCGACCCGTGGCCGCGCAGCCGGAACGGCAGCGCGCCGCGGTCGTCGTCGTCCACCTCGACGCCGAGGTGGCGCAGCGCGAGCAGCACCTCGCCGATGGGGCGGGTGCGCATGTGCGGGTCGCCGTCGAAGGAGACGGTGCCGTGGGACAGCGCCGCCACCGGGGGCACGAACCGCATGACGGTGCCGGCCAGCCCGCAGTCGACCTGGGTGTCACCCGCGAACGCGCCGGGTGTGACCGTCCAGTCGTCGGTGCTGGTGTCGACGTGCGAGCCTAGCCCGGTGAGGGCCGCGGCCATCAGCAGGGAGTCGCGCGACCGCAGCGCCCGTCGTACGACGCTGGGCCCGTCGGCCAGGGCCGCCAGCACCAGCGCACGGTTGGTGAGGCTCTTGCTGCCGGGCAGGCTGACCGTCGCCTCCACGGGGCTGGTGGCGCGCGGTGCCGGCCAGGGGTCGGGCAGCGGGGCGTCAGGCACCCGCGCAGCCTAGTCGGGGCCGGTCGTGGCGCGCGGGTCGGCTCATCGGACGCGGGCCGACACCAGCTTCGCCTCGCGCTTGGCCTCGCGCTTGGCGGTCCTGGCGAGGTGGCGGGTGCGCCAGGCGACGCCGGGCTTGCCGTCGGTGTCGCCGGCGGCGATCACCAGCCCGCCGAGGAGCGAGAGGTTCTTGGCGAAGTGCAGCCGCTGCTGCTGGGCGGAGGCGTCGTCGTCGGCCTCCCAGAACCGGTGGCCGGCGACCGTGGTGGGCACCAGCGAGGCGGCGAGCACGGTGGCGCAGGTGCGGGGGGCGCGGCCGGTGGCCAGCCCGAGGGCGGCGGTGAGCTGGACACCGGCGTTGATCCTCACCAGGGTCTGCGGGTCCTGGGGGAGGGCGGGCACGGCCTTCTGCAGCAGCGGCACGAGCTTGTCGGTCACGGTCTCGGCCTTGTGGGCCATGGCGTCGCTGTGCTTGAGGGCGTTGGTGGCGCCGATGAAGAAGGTGGAGGCGAGGAGCGGACGGGCGATGGTGCGGCTGATCGACATGGGCGCAGCCTGCCCACGTGGACAGTCGTCATGCCCGCCTGTTGGGGTGAGTGCGCGCCAGTCTCGGCGTGGGTGCGTGTGACTCAGGTGAGCGGGACCCGCACGGTGAGGGACTCGCCGTCGTCGGTGGTGACCTCGAAGGTCAGGGTCGTGGTGCCGAGGGGGAGCGGCACGGCGCGGAAGGTGTAGGTGCCCGTGCCCAGCGAGCAGGTGGCGGGGCCGAGCGCGAGGCCGGCGCACCGCGGGTCGAGGGTGAGCGCCACCAGCGGTCGGTCGCTGCTCAGGCGGACCTGCCCGGTGGCGCCCTCGGGCAGGGACGTCACGTCCAGCACGACCCGCCAGGTGACGCCGAGCACCGTCGTGGCCGAGCCCTGGGCGGTGACCCGCGGTGCGGTGGTCGGTGTGGGTTCCGGTGTGGGCTCGGGCGTGGGCTCCGGCTCCGGCTCCGTCCTGGGCGTCGGCTCCTCGGAGGGGCCGGTCGGCCCGGCGGTCGGCTCGGCGGTCGGTGCCGGCGGGGGGTCGGGGGTCGCGGGCTCCTGTGCCGCCGGCGGGGCCGGCTCGAGGTCGGCCACGGGGTCCAGGGCGGGTTCGACGTCCGATTCCGCTGCAGGCTCGTCGTCCGGCTCGGCGGCCGGGTCCGCGGGCTCGGGGTCGTTCCCGCTGTCGGCCCCGGCGGAGGGCAGGGCTGCCGGTGCGGACGCCGCAGGGCCGGCCGTGGTGTCGGGGGTCGGGTCGCCGGAGCGGGCCACGCCCACCGCGACACCGCCCCCGACGACGGCGGTGGCCACGCCGGCCGCCGCGGTCGCGGGGAGGTTGGCCAGGGCGAGGTCGCGAGCGCGGCCCGGCAGTGCCAGCAGCCACCCGCCCCACCCGAGGCCCGCGGTCGTCGCCGTCGTGGCTGCGAGCGCCCCGGAGCCGACGTACCCCGCGGCGGCGCCACCGAGCAGCAGCGGCGCCAGCAGCGCGCCCATGCCGCTGTTGACCTCGGCGAGCTCGAGGTAGATGCCGGTGCAGCGGCGGCAGCCCTCGAGGTGGTCCTCGACCTTGGTGCTGTCGCGTCGTGAGGAGTTGCCGCGGACGTAGCCGCCGAGCATGGACTGCGTCCGACGGCAGTCGGGGTCCTCGGTGCGGGTGGCGTGGGCGGCGAGGAACGCCTCGCGCAGGCCCTCGCGGGCGCGATAGGCGAGGGCCGCCACGGAGTTCGGGCTGATGCCGAGCAGCGGGGCGACGTCGGCGGGCTTGGCGCCCTCGACCTCGGTGTGCCACAGCACCAGCTGCCACCGCTCGGGCAGCGAGGCGAACGCCTCGGCCGCGGCCTCGTTGTCGAAGCCGGCTACGGCGCTGTCGTGGAACGGCACGCCCGCGTCGTACGCCGCGATGTCGTCGGTGGCCTGCACCCGCGAGGTGACGCGGGTGCGGTCGACGTACAGGCGCCGCACCGAGGTCAGCAGGTACGCGCGGAAGGCCTCGTCGGGGCCGCCGCCGCGCTCCAGCACCTCCATCACCTTCGCGAACGCGTCGGAGACCAGGTCCTCGGCGTCGCCGCTGCCGCGGGTGAGCTGCAGCGCCAGGCGGCGGGCGGAGTCCTGGTGGCGCGCGAAGAGCTCGCCGTACGACTCCAGGTCGCCGGCGCGCACTGCGTCGATGAGGTCGGCGTCGGAGCGATCCAGGACCGTCCCGGGCGCCTGGGTGGCGCTCACACCCCTATCAACGCACGAGTGGGCAGAACAGCACGCCGGAACGGTCGGAGAAATTCTTCCGGCGATTTCTGCAGAACCGCGTCATGACCGCAGCGCGGCCTCGTCCCCTCCCCGAAGAACCCGCCATGGATGGCGGCGGCCGACGTCCCGGAACACCTGGACAGCGCCGGCGTGCACGACCGGAGCAGACGATGAGGAGGACCGGATGGGAAGGCTGGCAGACCTGCTGCGCCGCCCGGCACCGGGCCCCACGTCGCTCGAGCACGCACGGGACGTCGGTCGTCGCCTGGCGCGGGACGGTGCGAGCGTGGGAGAGGCGTTGCGCACCCTGCGGGCCGAGGCGCAGGCGCGGGGTCGGGAGCCCCGGCCCGAGGAGGTGGAGGCCCTCGTGGAGGGATGGGCCGACACCACCCTCGGGCACCTGCACCGGCTCACCTGCGAGGACCCGCTCACGGGCCTCGCGACCACGGCCCACCTGCGGACCAGGGTGGCCGAGCAGCGGCGCGCGGGGGTCGACCTCGCGCAGGCCCATGCCCTGGTCGTCGTGTCGCCGGGCGGTACGGAGGGAGACCGCCCAGCGCACGACTCCGACTCGCTCAGGACGGCGTTGTGGGGCGCCGCCCTGGGCGAGCGGGTGCGAGTGGTCTTCGGGGGCGAGACCATCGCGCACACCGCCTCGGGACGGGTCGTCGTGCTCGCGCACAAGGACCGTCGGCTCGAGGGCCTGGTGGCCCTGCTGCGGCGCCTGCTGCTCGAGGACGGGTACGACGTCACCACCCGCGTGCACCCGCTCCCGGAGGGGGAGCTGGAGCTCGTGCTGCTCCTCGAGCGGCTCGACGGCGCGTAGCTGGTGGCTCGACGCAAGAAGAGCGCGGCTCGCCTACGAGGCCAACGAGGCAGTCGCTCCCAGACGTCAGCTGCTCCGCGGAGCGAGAACCCGCAACCGAGATGTCCCAAGACCCTTGTTTCGAACACATGTTCGAACTAGAATCCACACATGATCCCGGCTCCCAGCACCCCTGATCTGCTGAGTCAGGTGCGGGCGCTCGCGGAGTCGGTCGAGGCGCTGGATGCGGCGGTCCGCGACCGTGCCGCGGTGGAGGCGTTGGATGCCTTGGAGTCCTTGAAGAACGCGTGCGCGGGGGCGCAGGCGCGACTCTCTGTGGCGTTGAGGTCCGCGCGGGTCGAGCAGCGTGCCGACGAACCGGCCCGGATGCGCACCCGCGGCATCGGTCACGAGGTCGCCCTGGCCCGCCGGGAGTCCCCGCACCGCGGGAAGCTGCATCTGGGCCTGGCCGCGATCGTGTGCGCCGAGCTGCCCCACACCCTGGCCGCCATGGAGGCCGGCTGGTGCAGCGAGTGGCGGGCCCTGCAGCTGGTCCAGGGGACCGCCTGCCTGACCCTGGCCGACCGCCAGGCCATCGACGAGCAGCTGATGTCGGACCCGGCCACCACGAGCGGGTGGGGCGACCAGCGGTTCCGCGGCGAGGTCGACAAGCTCGCCTACGCCGCCGACCCGAAGGCCGCGGTCGAGAAGATCGAGGCCGCCGCCGGTGACCGGCACACCAGCCTCCGCCCCGCCCCCGACGGCATGGCCCGGTTCTCCGTCCTGCTGCTGCTGGCCCAGGGCGTGCAGATCCACGCCACCCTGGTCCGTGCTGCCGACTCCGCGCGTGCCGCCGGTGACGACCGCACCCGTGGCCAGGTCATGTGCGACACCCTCGTGGACGCGATCAAGGCCCGACGCGAGCCGGAGAAGGGCGTGGCCCCCACGCCCGACCAGGTCGCGCCCGCGGACCCGGCCGTCCCGGTCGCGGTCCAGGTCACCGTCTCCGACGCCACCCTGCTCGGCGTCCCCGGCGAGGCCGGTGACCAGCCCGGCTGGATCTCCGCCCCCGGCGTCGCCGCGATCCCGCTGCCCGCCGACCTGGGCCGCGACCTCGTCGCCCGTTCCACGGCCGAGGGGCTGGCCACGTTGCGCCGCCTCTACGTCTCGCCCCAGACGGGTCAGCTCGTCGCCATGGACTCCCAGGCCCGCCGCTTCCCCGCCGGGCTCGCCGCGTTCCTCATCGCCCGCGACCGCACCTGCACCACCCCCTACTGCGACGCCCCCGTCCGACACCTCGACCACCTCGTGCCCCATGCCCAGGGCGGCGCAACCTCCGCCGAGAACGGCAACGGCAGGTGCGTGGCCTGCAACCAGGCCAAGGAAGCCACCGGTTGGCACGGCCAGGTCGTCCCCGGCCCACTTCGCGAGATCCGGACCACCACCCCCAGCGGCCACCATCACGTGTCCCGACCACCCGGACTCCCCGCCCCACTCCAGCCACCGAGACGTGTCGACTTCTTCTTCCCCCTCGGCATCGCCGCCTGACCATGCGCCTCGCTCGCCCCTAGGCTGACCCGCATGTGTGGTCGCTACGCCTCCAGTCGCAGGCCCGAGGACCTCGTCGAGGAGTTCGAGGTCGACCAGCCGATGCTGGAGACAGCGCTGGAGCCCGACTACAACGTGGCGCCCACCAAGGACGTGTACGCCGTGCTCGAGCGGCCGCCCAAGGGCGAGGAGCGGCCCACCGCCGAGCGCCAGCTGCGGGTGCTGCAGTGGGGGCTGGTGCCGTCGTGGGCCAAGGACCCCTCGATAGGCAACCGGATGATCAACGCCCGGGCCGAGACCGTCGCCGAGAAGCCGGCGTACAAGCGGGCGTTCGCCAAGCGCCGCTGCCTGCTGCCGGCCGACGGGTACTTCGAGTGGTACCCCACCGAGCAGCTGACCAAGGCCGGCAAGCCGCGCAAGCAGCCGTTCTTCATCCGTCCCAAGGACCAGGGGACCCTGGCGATGGCCGGGCTCTACGAGATCTGGCGTGACCCGACCCGCAACGAGGACGACCCGCACCGCTTCCGGTGGACCTGCACGGTGATCACGACCGACGCCGAGGACGACCTCGGCCACATCCACGACCGGATGCCGATGATGGTCGAGCGGGAGCGATGGGCCGACTGGCTCGACCCGACCGTCGAGGCCGGCGACCTGCTCGGGCTGCTGGCCCCCGCGGCCCCCGGCCGCCTCGAGGCGTTCCCGGTCTCCACGCTGGTGAGCAACGTGCGCAACAACGGCCCCGAGCTCGTCGAGCCGCTGCCGCTGGAGGGGGAGGCGTGAGCGCGACCGAGAAGATCGTCGAGACACCGCACGGGCCGGGGCGCCTGGTCGTCCAGCGGGCGCGCAAGGCCTCGGCGACGCTGCTGCTCAGCCACGGCGCGGGGGTCGGCATCGACACCCGCGACCTCGAGGCGCTGGCCGCCGACCTGCCGCGGCAGGGGTTCACCGTCGCCCGCTTCGAGCAGCCCTGGCGGGTGGCCGGCCGCAAGGTCGCCACCCCGCCGCCCACGCTGGACGCCGGCCTGCGCGCGGCGGCGGTCGCACTCGGCACGCGGCACCCGCTGGTCGTCGGCGGTCGGTCCGCCGGGGCGCGATCCGCGACGCGCTGCGCCACCGACCTCGGCGCCCACGGCTGCCTCGCGCTGGCCTTCCCGCTGCACCCGCCCGGAAAGCCGGAGAAGTCGCGCCTGGCCGAGCTCGAGGGCTCCGGCGTCCCGACGCTGGTCGTGCAGGGGGAGCGGGACACGATGGGCCGACCCGAGGAGTTCCCCGACCCACTGCCCGACCACGTGCACCTCGCGGTCGTGCCCGGCGCCGACCACGGGTTCAAGGTCCCCAAGCGCGGCGACCTCACCGAGGACGACGCGATGGCGCTGCTGGTGGAGGCCACGCTGGAGTGGCTGGTGCGCGAGGTGCTGACGGACTGACCGGTGAGCTGGGGGCCGCCGGGAATGCCGGCGTACGACGGTGACGTTGTGCCCCACGTGATGGCACTGCTGGAACCCACCGACGAGCGGGTCCACCCGACCGCTCCGGGGCTAGGCTGGGACACGATGACTGACAGCCTCCTGCCGCCGGACGAGCCGGTTGACCTCGCGACCGAGTCCGACGCCGAGCGGTCCGCCCGCTTCGAGCGCGACGCGCTGCCCTTCCTCGACCAGCTCTACTCGGCGGCGATGCGGATGACCCGCAACCCCGCCGACGCCGAGGACCTGGTGCAGGAGACGTTCGCCAAGGCCTACTCCTCCTTCCACCAGTTCAAGCCGGGCACCAACCTCAAGGCCTGGCTCTACCGCATCCTGACCAACACCTTCATCAACAGCTACCGCAAGAAGCAGCGCCAGCCGCAGCAGTCGATGTCCGAGGACGTCGAGGACTGGCAGCTCGCCCGGGCGGAGTCGCACTCCTCGACGGGCCTGAAGTCCGCGGAGACCGAGGCGCTCGAGCACCTCCCCGACAGCCAGGTGAAGGACGCCCTGCAGCGCCTCCCCGAGGAGTTCCGCCTGGCGGTCTACCTCGCCGACGTCGAGGGGTTCGCCTACAAGGAGATCGCCGAGATCATGGAGACGCCGATCGGGACGGTGATGTCGCGGCTGCACCGCGGCCGCCGACAGCTGCGCGACATGCTCACCGACTACGTGCGAGCCAACGACCTGCTGCCCGCCTCGAGCCTGCCCGGGGAGGGGTCGTGATGAGCGAGCACACCCACCACCACGACCACGAGCCCAGCGCCAGCGAGTGCGCCGACTTCCTCGAGCGCATCGTCTACTTCCTCGACAACGAGCTCGACGAGGCCGACTGTGCCGTGGTGCGGATGCACCTCGACACCTGCAACCCCTGCCTGGAGAAGTACGACCTCCAGCGCACGGTGAAGTCCGTCGTGGCCCGCTCCTGCTCGGAGTCCGCCCCCGACGACCTGCGGGCCCGGGTCATGATGCGCGTCCGCGAGGTCCAGATCCGGATCTCCGAGACCTGAACCGTCACGCAGCAGCACTGACGCAAGAACCCCCGGGCCCTGTGGGCTCCGGGGGTTCGGCGCGTCTGGCGCGGAGGTTCGTCGACCTCGCTCAGGCGTTGGGGCGCTTGCCGTGGTTCGCGCCCTTCTTCTTGCGAGCGCGGCGCTTGCGACCGGTCTTGCCCATGGTGATCTCCTCGGAATAGTCGTCGGCCCGTGCACAGGCCAGCGGCCAGTCTCCCAAATGCCGTAGCCGAGATGAAATCGGGCTCTCCCGAGCGCTGCTCAGGAGCCGGTGAGCCGGCCCATGAACCGCTCGGCGTCGACGACCACCCGGGTCACCTCGCCGGTCGCCACGACCTTGCCGGGCCGCCCCTGCGGGGTGTCCGAGGCGTGCCGGGCGCTCACGGTCAACCGGTGCAGCCGTCCGTCGACGTGGGTCACCGAGGCGGAGGCCTCCACGACCGCGCCCAGCGGGCTGGGCGCCTGGTGCTCGAGCTCCACGCGGGTCCCCACGCTGGTCTCGCCCTCGCGCAGGTCCGGGGCCAGTGCAGCGCAGGTCGCGGCCTCGAGCCAGGCGAGCAGGCGCGGGGTGCCCAGGACCGGGAGGTCGCCGGACCCCACCGCCTGCGCGGTGTCGTCCTCGCCCACGGTGAAGCGCAGCGTGGCGGTCAGGTCGGTGCGGTCGGTCATGGGGTCCCTCCCAGGGTGGTGCCGAAGGCGATCAAGTGGACGTCGGGTACCGGGCTCATCCGGAACTCGCCCTCGTCCGCGCCGGCGATCTCCCGCCACGGCGAGCCCGGCGGGCAGGTCGTGACGCTCCCGAGGACCTCCGCCGACCCGTGGCCGTCGTCGCTCACCGCCACCCACAGCTCGGCCTGCTCGGCCCGCGCGGCTGCGTCGCGTAGGCGGGCGGCGTAGGGGTCCTCAGGGCCCAGCAGGAAGGGTGAGTACGCCGCCACGGTGACCTCGCCGACGGCGGCGAGGTCGGCCGGGGCGGCCCGTCGGATCTGCACCGGCGAGCGGTCAGATGCCGAAGGTGTTGCGGGGGTAGGCCGCGTCGACGTCGGTGATGACGTTGACGAGGTAGGGCACCCCCGAGGCGAACGCGCGGTCCAGGGCCGGGCCGATCTGGCGCGGGTCGGTGACCGTCTCGCCGGCACCGCCCAGCGCCTTGACGACCTCGTCGTAGCGGGTCTGCTTCGCCAGGTCGGCCGCCACGTCGTAGCCGTAGAGCATCTGCATCGGGCCCTTCTCCAGGCCCCAGGCGGAGTTGTTGCCCATCACCATGACGACCGGCAGGCCGTGGCGGACCAGGGTGTCGACGTCGAGCAGGGAGAAGCCCGCCGCGCCGTCGCCGAGCAGCAGCACCACCTGCGCGGAGGGTCGGGCCAGACGGGCCGCGATCGCCGCGCCCAGGCCGGCGCCCAGGCAGCCGTAGGGCCCGGGGTCCAGCCAGCCGCCGGGCCGCTTGGGCTCGACGAACTTGCCGGCGAAGGACACGAAGTCGCCGCCGTCGCCGATCACGACGGCGTCGTCGGCCAGTCGCGGGACCAGCTCGCCGTAGATGCGGGCGGGGTGCACCGGGTCGGCCTCGGCGGTCAGCAGCGCGGCGTCGCGCTCGGCCGCGGCGCGCGCGGTCTCCTGCAGGGTGCTGCTCCACCCGGCGTACGACGTGCGGCCGCGGCGGTCGACCGCGGCGAGGATGCCGTCGAGGCAGGCCGTGAGGTCGCCGGCGACCGAGGCCGCCATCGTGGCGTGCCCGCTCACCTGGGCGGGGGAGTCGGCGACGTGCACGACCTTCGCCGGCTCCGCGCCATCCTTGCCGCCGAAGACGCCGTAACCGAGCCGGAAGTCCAGCGGGGTGCCGACGACGACGACCAGGTCGGCGGTGCCGAGCGCCTGGCCGCGGGCCTTGGTGGCCAGCAGCGGGTGGCCGCCGGGGACGATGCCGCGCCCCATGCCGTTGGTGATGGCCGGCACGCCCAGCTCCTCGACCAGGCGCAGCGCGGCCTCCTCGGCGCCGTCGGCCCACACGTCGGTGCCCAGGACCAGCACCGGCCGTGAGGCCCCGACCAGGAGGTCCGCGATGGTGTCCAGCGCGTCGGTGTCGGGGTCCTGGCCGCGGGAGGGGCCGCCGGGGGCCAGCTCACCGGCGGAGGCGTTGAAGAGCTCGTCCATCGGGACGTCGACGAAGACCGGGCCGCGGTGCGAGGAGCGGGCGACGGTGAAGGCCTCGTGCATGCCACCGAGCACGTCGCCTGCGGTGGGGATCGTGCGCGCGAGCTTGGAGACCGGCTCGAAGATGGGCGGCTGGTCGAGCTCCTGGAGCGACCCGGTGCCCCAACGGTTCTGCGGGGCGCGACCGCCGACGACCACCATCGGGGAGCCGGCGAACTGCGCCTGCGCCACGGCGCTCACGCCGTTGGTGACGCCGGGGCCGGCGGTCAGGACAGCCAGGCCGGGGACCCGGGTCAGCTTGCCGGTCGCCTCGGCCGCGAACGCCGCGGTCTGCTCGTGGCGCACGTCGAGCAACCGCATCGGCGGGTCGGCCTGCACCGCACCGTCGTAGAGCGGGAACACGTGGGCCCCGGACAGGGTGAACATGGTCTCCACGCCGTGGGCACGTGCCACGGCGACGGCCAGCGCACCGGCGTGGCCCTCGAGCTGCGTCATGTGGCGCACGTTACCCGGCGGTCACCTCCGGCGGGGGAGGGTTCAGTGCGCGTCGGGGGCGAGCGTCCACGGGTTGGAGCGACGCAGGGCCTCGACCAGCACCAGCAGCAGGTCGCTGCGGACCGTCGGCGGTCGCGGGCCGATCGCCAGCTGGAGGTAGAGCGCGCGCAGGAACGCCTCGGGGTTGGCCGAGCGGGAGTAGGGATCGGCGTCCTCGCCGGGCCCGTGCGTCGCGGCCGCGGCGACCCGGTTGACCCAGGGCTCGACCACCGTCATCGGCACCAGGTCCCGACGCAGCACCTGGACCACGGTGAGGGCCAGGCGGTCGGGCTCGCCGCTGGCCCACGAGGTGGTGGCGGGGCGCAGCAGCCGGTCGGCCACCACGTCGAGGAGGACGGTCAGCTCGGGGGTGTGCAGGTGGGGGGAGCAGGCCAGCGTGCCCAACGCGTCGGCACCGTGCGCCACGGCGTGCGCCCAGCCCTTGCCGGGCACGAACCCGCGCAGGTCCTCCTCGCGCAGCAGCCAGGTGGCCAGCCGGTCGCCCCATTCCAGGATCTTGCCGCCGGGCACCAGCGGGCGCTGGTTGTCACGCGCGATGCAGGCGCCGAGCACCAGGGCGGAGAAGGAGCGGCGGAAGACCGAGTCGTCGTCGGTCTCGCCCAGGCCGGTGGAGAGGCCGGCGGCCATGCCGTCCCCGAGCCCGCCGAGCAGGTCGTCGTAGACCCCGCGGGACACCCAGGTCGCCAGGGTGGGGAAGGCGGTGCCGTCGCGCAGGACCGGGTCCGGGTCGCCCAGCATCCGGGTCAGCTCAGCGGTGAGGTCCCCGAGCGGTCGGTCGGTCGGTACGGCCATGTCGTCGGCCAGCACCTGCTTCCAGTAGCTCCCCGAGACGCTCCCCGTCATGGTGCGAATCCTGCCACCCGACGACGACATCGCGAACCTCGGACCTAGGCTCGCCCCGTGACCTCGCTGACCGAGCTCGTCCGCAGCCACACCGACCTCGACGCGGCCGACGTGGCGTGGTTGCAGCTGCTGCAGGCGGACTGGCAGATCATCGCCGACCTGTCCTTCGCCGACCTGGTGCTCTGGCTCCCGGACAGGGGCGGGGCGGGCTTCTGGGCGGCGGGACAGATGCGGCCCACGACCGCCCCGACGGCGTACGTCGACGACGTCATCGGCACGTTCGTGCCCGTTGGGCGACGACCCCTGCTCGACCAGGCGCTGGAGCAGGGGCGGCTCGTGCGCGAGGGCGACCCGGAGTGGCGCGACGAGGTGCCCGTGAGGGTTGAGACGATCCCGGTCCGCCACGGAGGCCGCGTGATCGCCGTGGTCGCGCGCAACACCAACCTGCTCGGGGTCCGCACGCCCAGCCGGCTCGAGCTGTCCTACCTCCAGACCGCCGCCGACCTGACCCGGATGATCGCGGCCGGGCACTTCCCGGCCACCGGGCAGCGCAGCGACCACGCGGACTCCCCGCGGGTGGGTGACGGCTTCGTCCGCGTCGACGCGGAGGGCAAGGTGGTCTACGCCAGCCCCAACGCACAGTCGGTCTTCCGGCGGCTGGGGCTGCACGGTGACCTCGCCGGGCACCGCCTCGTCGACCTCACCCGGTCGCTGGTGCCCTCGCGACGCCGGCCCGACGAGGAGACGTTGAGCGCGGTGATGGGCGGCCGCGCCCATCGCGACACCGAGTTCTCCACCGACGGCGTGGCGCTCATCGCGCGCTCGATCCCGCTGCGCCCCGAGGGCGAGCACATCGGCGCGCTGGTCCTGGTGCGCGACGTGACCGACCTGCGCCGACGCGACCGGGAGCTGATCACCAAGGACGCGACCATCCGCGAGATCCACCACCGCGTGAAGAACAACCTGCAGACGGTCGCCGCGCTGCTGCGCCTGCAGGCCCGGCGCATCGAGGCCCCGGAGGCCAAGGCCGCGCTCGAGGAGGCCGTGCACCGGGTGGGGTCGATCGCGATCGTGCACGAGACGCTCAGTCAGGCCGTCGAGGAGGACGTCGACTTCGACGAGATCGCCGACCGGCTCTGCGGGATGGTCGCCGAGGTCACGGCGATGGCGGGGCGGGTGCGGATCCGCCGTCAGGGCTCCTTCGAGCGGCTGCCGTCGGAGACGGCGACGCCGCTGGCGATGGTCCTCACCGAGGTGCTGCAGAACGCCGTCGAGCACGGGTACGACGCGGACCGCTCGCTCCAGCACCGCTCGCCGGAGCCCGGGGACCCCGAGGGGGAGGCGTCCGGCACGATCACCGTGGAGGTGGCTCGGGGCGACGACCGGCTGGAGGTCGCGGTCGTCGACGACGGGCGTGGGCTGCCCGACGGCTTCACCCTCGACGGCTCGACCAACCTGGGCCTGTCCATCGTCCGCACGCTCGTGGAGTCCGAGCTCGGCGGGCGGCTCACGCTGGGGCCGGC
>LULK01000628.1_pt1 | contig 21639 bp, 27 predicted proteins | sample 728181 | NCBI WGS metagenome assembly LULK01 (sample SAMN03860291, study PRJNA289734) | marine metagenome | biome: seawater column; feature: ocean; material: water; isolation source: Red Sea water column Station 169 - depth 10m | place: Saudi Arabia: Red Sea | collected 2011-10-15 | depth 10 m | reverse complement strand
TAATGTTAAGATAGATTTTTGGAAATTCTATTATATTTTTTACTGGGAACATTCTCTGGCATCTTAGCTGGTTTATTCGGTATTGGTGGAGGGATAATTATAATTCCAACTTTTTTCTATATATTCTCTTATCTGCAATTCCCTGATCAAATTCTATCACATATGGTTCTTGGCAGTTCGCTTGGAGTAATAGTCTTTAGCTCGTTATCTTCTACTTTCTCACACAACTTTAGAGGGGCCGTAGATTGGGGCCTCATAAAATTAGTAGCACCAAGTATAGTGATTGGATCAGCACTTGGGGGAATTACAGCTGGCGCCTTAGACAGTGATACGCTTCAAGGATTGGTCGCCTTATTTCTTGTGGTTGCATCCATACAATTAATCTTTGAGTTCCCTCCACCGCCTCAGAATCCAAGAACTAACTTAATTGGCCCAGTATTAGCAGGGGGAGGAATAGGATGGCTATCAGGAGTATTTGGAATCGGAGGTGGTATATTTTCAGTACCATATTTCTATCATAGAGGTTTGCTGATGATGAAGGCCATAGGCACTTCTGCGGCTTGCGGCATACCTATAGCTTTAGCTGGATCCTTATCTTACATGATCATAGGGTATGAAAATATGAATCTCCCTGAAAATAGCATTGGTTACGTATATTTACCTGCCACTATAATCGTTGGATTAGTTAGCTCACTAACTGCAAAATATGGTGTAAAAATAGCTCACAGAATGAAACAAAAGAAACTTAGGATTGGGTTTGCCTTTTTAGTTATGCTAATGGCATTGAACCTATTAATGCGTTAAATGAAAGATAAAACTCATCAGTATTGGAAGGCAAATTTAAAAATTGTTTTTTCACTTCTAGTAATCTGGTTTATTGCTTCCTTTGGATTTGGAATAATTTTCTCCGATACTCTGGATCAAATAAGATTGGGCGGATTTAAACTAGGGTTTTGGTTTGCTCAACAAGGTAGCATTTATATATTTGTAATAATCATATTTCTTTATGTTTGGTTGATGAAGAGGCTCGATAAAAAGCTTTCTGATGAAGAAAAATGACTACGCAGCTTCTTACATATATTTTTGTAGGCGCTACCTTTGCCCTTTATATAGGAATTGCTCTATGGTCTAGAGCAAGATCAACAAATGATTTTTATGTAGCAGGTAAGGATGTCCATCCAGTGGCAAATGGAATGGCTACTGCAGCAGATTGGATGTCTGCGGCTTCCTTCCTTTCTATGGCTGGTTTGATTGCATTCCTCGGCAAAGATGGATCCGTGTATCTAATGGGCTGGACTGGAGGTTATGTTTTATTAGCGCTCCTTCTTGCGCCGTACTTAAGAAAGTTTGGGAAATTTACTGTGCCGGATTTTATAGGTGAACGTTATTACTCCAAGACAGCCAGAAAATTAGCTGTTGTATGTTTAATATTCATCTCTTTTACCTACATCGCCGGGCAGATGAGAGGAGTAGGAATAGTTTTCTCTAGATTTTTAGAGGTTGATATTAATACAGGTGTCATAGTCGGAATGGCCATAGTTTTCTTTTATGCGGTTTTAGGAGGTATGAAAGGCATTACATATACTCAAGTAGCTCAATACTGCGTACTTATTTTTGCCTACTTAGTGCCTGCTATATTTATTTCAATCTTGATGACCGGCGAAGTTATTCCACAAATTGGCTTTGGAAGCACTCTAGTTGATAGTCAAGTATACCTTCTCGATAAGCTAGACCAGGTTACAAAGGATCTGGGTTTCATTGCTTATACTGAAAATGCTAAAAGTAATATTGATATTTTTTGTATTACAGCAGCCCTAATGTTTGGTACAGCGGGATTGCCGCATGTCATAGTGAGGTTCTTTACAGTTCCTAGTGTTGGTGCAGCAAGACAATCAGCTGGTTACGCGTTAATTTTTATAGCACTGTTATACACAACAGCTCCCGCTGTTTCTGCTTTTGCAAGAATGAATCTAATCGATTCGATTCAAGATCAACCTTATAGCACTTCACCCTCCTGGTTTAAGAACTGGGAAGAAATAGGTTTAATTGCATGGATAGATAAAAATGAAGATGGAAAAATTCAGTATTCATCCGGTGACGCTCTGGAAAATGTAAAGCCTTCATATCAAGAACTTAGAGGGCCTAATGGACAGAGACTTCTAGAAAATGAACCCAATTTATCTAATGAAAATGAGATTTATATAGACAGAGATATAATCGTTTTAGCAAATCCTGAAATAGCTAAACTTCCGAGTTGGGTTATAGCTTTAGTGGCTGCTGGAGGTCTCGCAGCAGCTCTTTCAACTGCAGCAGGGCTCCTACTAGTTATATCTTCATCGGTTTCGCATGATCTTTTAAAGAAAACCTACATGCCTAAAATTACTGAAAAACAAGAACTCAAATATGCAAGAATTGCAGCTGCTATTGCAATAGGCATAGCTGGAATTTTTGGCATCTATCCTCCGGCATTTGTAGCACAGGTTGTGGCATTTGCCTTTGGGCTCGCTGCAGCAACATTCTTTCCAGCACTTTTTCTGGGTATATTCTACAAAAGACTAAATAAGGAAGGTGCAATCACCGGCATGTTAGGAGGACTTCTATTTACTGCTTCTTATATTATTTATTTCAAATTTATTAATCCAGATATCAATAATTCGGACTTTTGGTTCTTAGGTATATCGCCTGAGGGAATTGGTAGTATAGGAATGATCATAAACTTTGCACTCGCATTAAGTGTTTCAATCTTTACCAAACCTCCGCCAAAAGAAATTTTTGATATGGTGGACGAAATCAGGCAGCCATAATGTTAATTCCTGAATTAGATCCTGTAGCAATACAAATAGGGCCATTAGCAATTAGATGGTATGGTCTGACATGGTTAGCTGCCTTTTCAACTATCTACTTCTTAATCAAAAGATACCAAAAGGACTTAAATGTTGATCAAATCAGTGACCTAATGTTTTATAGCCTTCTAGGTGCGATATTAGGAGGAAGAGCGGGTTATGTTTTCTTCTACTCGATAGAGCAATTTATATCAAATCCTCTATCTATTTTCTTTATTTGGCAAGGAGGATTATCCTTTCATGGAGGTCTTCTGGGAGTTTTAATTGCTTGCTTCTGGCTATCAAAAAGCTGGGGTGTTCAATTCTTTTGGTTGATGGATAGGGTAGCTCCATTTGTGCCTCCAGGCCTAGGATTTGTAAGATTGGGAAACTTTATGAATTCAGAGCTTCTAGGCAGGCCAACTGATATGAGTTGGGGAGTTATATTTCCTTCGGATCCTTTAGGAGTAACAAGGCATCCATCTCAGTTATACCAAGCTTTTGGAGAAGGTATAGTGCTTTTTATTTATATGCTTCTTATCTCAAGGAATTCAAAACCTAAAATGAATATTTCTGGACACTTCCTATTAGGATACGGAGTCATTAGATTCGTCTCTGAATTCTTTAGAACACCGGATCACCATATAGGATTTATTTTTGAAATTTATACAAGAGGGCAACTTCTATGCCTCCCAATGATAGTAATTGGTGTCCTTCTAATTTATCATTCGTACAGAAAAATTACATGAATTAATGGAACAATATTTAAATCTACTTAAAGAAATAAAATCTAAAGGAACTAAAAAAGAGGATAGAACCGGAACAGGAACAATTAGCATATTCGGGCATCAAATGAGATTTGATTTGAATGATGGGTTTCCACTAGTAACCACCAAAAAAGTAAATTTCAATGCCATCTTGCATGAACTTTTATGGTTCATAAAAGGTGAGACAAATATTGAATATTTAGTAAAAAATAATGTAAATATCTGGAATGAATGGCCATTTCAAAGTTGGTTGGAGAAAACAAATCAAATCGAAGGGTTGGCCATGCATTCAAAGGAATGGAAGGAAAAATTACAAGAATTTGTTGATCTAGTAAAAAAAGACAATTCCTTTGCAAAAGAGTATGGAGACCTTGGACCAGTATATGGTAAGCAGTGGAGAGATTTTGAAGGAGTAGATCAATTATCTCAGGTAATAGAGGATCTAAAGAATAACCCTAACTCTAGACGTCATATTGTCTCGGCCTGGAATCCAAAGGAAATTCCAACCATGATTAGGTCAGGTTTACCGCCTTGTCATACGCTCTTTCAGTTTTACGTGGCTAATGGAAAGCTATCTTGTCAGTTATATCAAAGAAGTGCCGATGTATTTCTAGGTGTTCCATATAATATTGCGTCTTACGCCCTTCTTACTTGCATGATAGCTTCGGTCACAGATCTAGAGGTAGGAGAATTTGTTCACTCTTTAGGTGATACACATATTTATCTGAATCATCTCGATCAGGTTGATGAACAACTATCTAGAGAGCCACATAAGCTACCCAAAATCGAGATAAATAAAAAAGATGTTCTATTCGATTATACCTTTGAAGATTTCAAACTTGTAGACTATAACTCCCATCCCTTTATTAGTGCTCCCATTGCTGTTTAATGGAAATCATATTAATCGCAGCCGTAGATAAAAATCTAGCAATAGGCAAAGATGGAAAAATCCCTTGGGAAGTAAAAGAAGATCTAAAGTTCTTTAGAGAAAATACAGAAGATTCAGCGATCATAATGGGCCGTGCAACATTCGATTCAATTGGCAGACCCTTGCCTAAAAGAAAGAATATCGTTATGACCAGAACATTTAAGGGTAGAGAGGGAGTAATTGAAGTTAACTCTAGTAAGGATGCCTTAGAGCAGGCAAAAAGTTACTCTGAGAAGATTAATATCATTGGTGGAGAATATATTTACAAAGAATTCCTGCCCTTAGCTACAAAACTTCTAATAACAGAAATAGATATTGAAGTGATTTCACCAGATGCATTTTTTCCTGAGTGGGATATAAATCAATGGAAAGAAATTTCAAGAAAGCAAAGTTCTGAAAACGGACTTAATTTTAGTTTTGTGGAATACCAGAGAGATTAGACTCCTAAAGCTTTTCTTTTCAACTTAAGAGCTTCAACTCTTTCTTCTTCACCTTCAGTATATGTCACCCACTTCCTAGCTTGATCTTGAACTCTTTTCTTCTTCTCTTTTTGCTTTTCTTTTTTATCATCAAATTGTCTTTCAGCTACATCAATACATTTTCTAAAAGATTCAATTGCAGATTCCCATTTTTGGTTTTCGAAATTTATCTGTCCTAAGAGCATATAAGCTGCAGCTTCATCTTTCAGCTTGCCTTTTGCTAAGCCATCCTCAATCGCTTTTTCAGCTTTATCAAATTCATCTAAACTAAAATGAACTTGGCCTAGAAAGATGAACAGCTCGCCCTCCTTAGATTTTGTCGCCGCCTGTAAATAATAGGGCTTTGCTCTTTCGAGTTCTTTGGCTGCGTGCCAGTATTGAGCAGCAGCCTTTAATGTCTTCTCTTCTTTTTTGACTATTCCACGATTTAAACCATCCTCTATGACTTTGGCAGCTTTACGTGGGTTTTCAAACATAAAAAGAAGTTGCGACAATGCTGTAAACTCTCTTTGTTTATCTAAAAGATTGTCATCATAAGCAGCTTCAAGGGCACCCATTTGATCCATTTGTCTATCTCTTTGTCCGTATAATCCAGATAAATTAGTCCAGTATCTCTTTTTTGGATAGTATTGAACAAGAATCTCATAAATTGGTAAGACTTCAAGGTCTTTCTTTAATTCGGAGTAGAGCGCCATTTTTAGCAAATAATGATTTTCTTTAGCTACTCCTTTTCTCGTTTCACCTGTCTCAATCATCTCTCCTGTTTCATTGCCTTCATCATCAAGAACTGCCACTTTTATAGGTATATCTCTAGATTCTTGAATTTCTATTGCAGTATCTATGGCTTCAACAGATTTTTGAAAGTTTTCTACTTGATAGTATGCTTGAGCCAGAAGTCCATACCCATCAGAACTTGGCTCTTCTTCATTATCAAGCCACTCTAGCAAATAACTGATCGAGCCCTTGTAATCTTCTGCAATATATCTGAGTTGTGATAAAGAATATATGGCTCCCTGTCTCTCTTGATCGCTAGAGTCTTCTTCTGCAATCAAATTCTTATAAGCTCTTTCGGCAAGGCTATAATCTTCTTTTGAAAAATAGATGTATCCTCTGTAATAGTACATCTTCGACCTGTCTGTGCTGGTAAATTTGGAATCTACGACAGCAACAGGCTCGAGTGCAAGCAGAGCTTCATCCCATTGTTCATTTTCAATTAAAGGAACTATGCCTTGCAAAATTCTTTGCATCTTTTTGCTAGGAAGTTTTGTACGTCTTCTTTTCTTTTTCTTCTTAGTGTCATCATCAGCAGCCTCAAGAGATGCACCTTTGTAGTCTAGAGGTGATACTCCTAAAGTAACTGGCAATAAACTTATAACTGTTGCAATTAGAAATATTTTTAAGGGGTAATTTAATTTTAATCTTTTCATGACTATTTATGCACAGCCTTCAGGAACATAATCCGCCGGCTTACTTGGATCTTCAATCTTAAATACAATAATTGTTCGGACATTCGGCACTTCTATGGCTTCACCATCTCTTATCTGAGGTTTGTATTTATACTTTAACGCAGACCTCATTGCTGCCCTATCAAAAATTCCTGGAGGCACAGACCATTCAACTTCGGGTTCTTTTGTAGAACCAACTTTCGTGACAGTGAATTTGAGCATTACACATCCTTCTATTCCTCTTTCTAGAGCTCTTCTAGGATATACGGGTGGAACTTGGAAAATAGGTACATATGAACCATCAGCAAATACTCCTGCCTTCTTTCCTTTGAAGCCTAAGTTTGGTCTAGCTGCAGATGTATCTAGGTCTGCTGGAGGGGTCATGTCGAATTCAGGTGGCATTGTTTCGGGCGGAGGCTCCTCTTCTTGAGGACGCTCCATATCCATCATAAGTTCAAGCTCTCTTTCAGGCATAGTGACATCAGCTATTTTTATTGACTTGTCATTTAACTCTACGTCACCAACGTCTATTAACCATTGCATAGCATAAAAAATGGCAACTGTGAGGAACAAAGACCCACTTAAAGTGGCCCCTAACATTTTAAGATTTTGTTCCGCAAAAAATCCCATAGAATCTAAAATTTCGGTTCAGATGCTAATGAAATAGCATACACTCCAGCTTCTCTGGACTGGTCCATAACTTGTATAATTGCATCAGCCTGAGCCTTTTCGTCGGCCTGAATAACAACAGATCCTTGGGGGTTATCAGCCAATAGCTTAGTAATATTTGCTTTAACTTGTCGTACATCTACCCTTCTACCATCTATCCAGATATCATTTGTAGCGCCGATGGCTATGAGAATGGCAGCATTTTCTTGGATATTAGAAGTTTCAGCATCTGGCCTGTTAACTTCTAAACCCGGTTCCTTAATAAAATTAGCTGTTACGATAAAGAAAATCAGAAGAATGAAAACTACGTCTAACATAGGCGTTAAATTTATATCTTCTTCTTCAGCTACAGCACTACTAATTGGTGATCTTCTCATAATTAAATTCCTATTCTACGACCAACTGATCAACCAGTAGATCTTTTTCTTTTTGGGCCCTATTGACTAAAAATTGATTTGCTAATGTCCCGGATAAGGCAACCGCCAAACCTGCCATGGCTGGTATTGTTGACCTTGAAACTCCTCCGGCCATGGCCTTGGCATCGCCACCTCCGGTTACTGCAAGTAAATGGAAAACTTCAATCATTCCAGTAATAGTTCCGAATAAACCAAACAAAGGTGCTATACCAACACACATTTTTATAAGTCCAAGATTTTTATCAATTCTAATTTCATTCTCTGAAATTAACATGTCTCTTATTGCTTTAGAATTCCAAGAGCTTTTATCTTGTCGTGAATCCCATTCTGTCATTGAGACTCCAACATAGTTCTTATGAGTATAGAAATAGAACCACATTCTTTCAAAAATGAGGAACCACATAACGAAGGCTAATAGTCCTATTAAATAGAGAACATCTCCTCCTCTTTGCATAAAAGCGAAAAGAGCATCTGAAAAGTTATAAAAAAATTGCATCCTTTTATTTCTTTATAATTTAATTAGTCCCCTCTGAACGTTTAGCAGCCATTCCTGTACTTGACTCTTCAATAGTACCTAAAATTCCCCTAGAAATATTATTTACCGTCGCATACATAAAGGTAGTCGGTATAGCAACCATCAAGCCAAGCCATGTTGTTACAAGAGCAGTAGAGATACCACTCGCCATTGTCTTTGGATCTCCAGTACCGAATAAGGTTATCATTGTAAAGGTTTCAATCATACCTATGATTGTTCCAAACAGACCCATCAAAGGCGCTACAACTGAGACAATCTTGAGAACCCAGTTTAAGCCCTCTACTGTTGGCCTTTCTTTAAGTATTTGCTCAGCCATTTTTAACTCTAAAGTCTCAGTATCGGCCTCTTTATCATCTTCGGCAATTTTTAGAATTCTTCCTAGTGCATTGTCATTACTCAGCATCGAATTTCCAGCTTGAGCTATCACGCCACCCCTAATATTCCATAGCTCATAGAATCGCCATATAAATAGTAGTGTTGCAAGTAGACCTATTATCATCAACATATATCCAACTGGCCCACCTTCTTGCATCTTGCCCCATGTGCTTGGCATAGATATCAAACTGGCAAGTAGAGAACCTCCTTGAGGTCCCGTAGGATCTACAGCAAACTGAACAGGAAATGAATCCCCATACAGGATATCTGAGGTTTGAGAAGTATATCTTCCTGCAGGTTGTGAAGGAAGTTCTGAATAAGCACCCCTTGAAGGAGAATAAGTCAAATACTGTCCATCGGAAACTACATTAAAATTACCAACTCTTACTACATCTCTATTTTCCACATTACCATCAGTGGTAATAACTTCGGTATTGAATTTGACAACCTCACCAGATGCATTGATTTCTCTTTGAAGTTCGTACCACAATGTTTCAAGTTCTTGAATTGAAGCTAATTTAATTCCTTCATTCATTTTAGAACCAAGAGCAGTCAAGAATTCTTCTCTTTCTTTACCAAATTGAGCAGCTGTGATTGACTGTTCCATGATGTTTCTAGCTTCAGTAGTATTACCAGCTAGGTGACCAAATATCTCATTTAATGAACCAAGTCTTTCCCTTAATTGCTCCTCTGCCACAACTAATAACGCTTCGTTCGCTTCGAATTGTTGTTCGAGTCTGGCAGCTTCCCTCTCTAATCTTGCTCTTTCATCTTTTGCATCTGAAAGCAGTTTAGCTTGTTTATTTTTTTCATTTCGAAAAGCAGCCTCTCTTTCCCTTTGTTCCTGAGTATCAGCAAACTGACCTTGTTTTACTATTTCAAGTAATTCTTGAGGGTTTGAAGGCTGTGCAGCCTCTTCTTCACCTTCTTCGGAAAAAGTATAAGAAGATATTAAGCCGAAGCTTACAAGAAATATAAAAAGTTTAATGTTCTTCATTTTAGTTTGCCTCCGTTGCTGCTGGCAAAGGTAATTCCATTAAATCGACCGTTGCTAATTTATTGGCAATCCTAAGACCACGTCTTGTTGGATTCCTATAACTGTTATCTAGTTCTTCCCATGCTCTTGTGGAATTATTCCATGCATGGGTCTGGGTTTCGTCAGCAGTTTGAAAAACCATAGCAAGTCTTCCAACTCTCAATACATTACCTTCTATTAATTCTCCATCAATGACGATGCTGTCTTTGTATGCATCAATCTTTCTACCGTATTCTGCTTCGACATTAAATGCCTCTAGAACTTGCCTTAATCCTTCAGCAGGAGAAACAGTCGGATTATCTAAGGCAGCCTTGGCAAAGGCTATTCTTTCTTTCCTTTCTGCAAGATGAAAAGGAAGATCTAACTCTATAGAAGTCTCCACACCAGCCAACATTCTTCGTGTAAAAGGAGGTATCTGTCTTTGCATTACTTGTGCTTCTTTTAGAGTTCTATCAATTTCTTTTAAGCGTTCTTCTTGACGTTGTATTTGTTGTCTCATTTGAGCGTTATAAACTCTTAAACCCTCTATTTGCTTACTTACAGTTTTGAATTCACTTACAATCACCGAAGTTTGTTCATCCATTTCATCAATTTTCGATTGAGATGTTTTCTCTGCAACTTGTCTAGCCGCTCCTACATCTAACAAAGGTTGTATTTGGTCGGTAAATCCTAAGTTTGCTACTGATATTCCAGCCAGTATGAAAACTATTTTACAAAGACGCGACATAGCTATCTCCTAATATCTTAATTCCTATTTCTTATCTGTTCACAAAGTAGATGAATAATATGTAAGGCAAACATATATCATTAGATTTTGCACCACACAAATCCAGCATTCCCCGCTGCGAACGGTTAAACTATAGAGAGAAATAAGGTTCAATGCAACGAGAAATAACTGTAAATCATGAAAATCTAAAAGATGTCAAATTTTGAGTTTTTATTGATTTTATTATTTTTAAATTCAATTGTATTAATTGGATTAGTCTCAATATCTATTAAGAAAAAAAGTCCAAGAATTTTAATTAAGTTTTTTTTTCTACCAGTGCTTGCAAGTTCTTTATTTGGCATGGTTGTCCAAGCCGTATTTCAAGTTTCTGAAATTTCAAACAGACAACTTGCAGCAAATATTTTTCTGATATTATGGTGCTTGAAATCTTTTTCTTCGTATAAATCAATTAAATCCCTATTGTTAGAGGACTTTCTTACATTAGTTAGACACGTAATTTCTGATAAAAAGTATTTTGTCCTATTAATCTACATCGTTCGACTCTCTTCATTTCAAATAACATGCTTCTGCTCTGTTTTTTCTTTAAATTATTTGTCAGGGTTTTCACAGCTAAGCTTTTTTGACAATATCGGGATAATTTTATGTTTAATAGGATCTTGTTCCTTACAGGACTTCAGATTCTTGCTTTTGGAGGTGTTGGTTCAGAATGGTCCATTATAGGACTATTAATTGCAATCTCTATCATTTATAAGATTTTAATACCTAAGATTGAGGGAAATTTATTAAAGAAATATCCTGATTATTCTTCTTATATAAATAAGATGCCTAAAATATTTTCTTTCAAAAAAATTATATGATGCAAAAGATGATCCCTCATATTTTTCTAACATTCACAGCAGGAGCATTGGCTAACTGCAAGATAAAAATCATCAAGAATTTGTTAATAAGAACTTTTATAGCCTTCTATAAACCAAACCTTGAGGAGGCAATGAATAAGGATATAAATAATTACAGTTCTTATAATGATTTTTTTACTAGGAAATTAGCAAAAGAGTCGAGGATAATTGAATTATCAGAAAATAGTTTCATCTCTCCTGTAGACGGTGAAATTGTAAGTCACGGTTTTATTGAAGACGGGAAACTTTTGCAAGCAAAGAAACATGACTATGAACTAGATGAACTTGTAGGAATAGATTATCAAAACAAATATAAAGAGGGCTATTTCATAACTATTTATCTAGCTCCAACGGACTACCACAGAATACATTGTCCGTGGGATGGGGAGATAGTTCATTCTAATCATCTAGGATCTTCACTATATAGTGTCAACAAAAGAGCCCAAGAATCCATTCCACGTCTTTATATAAAAAATGAGAGATCTGTTTTACACATTGTCTCCAACAGTCTTGAATATGCTCTAGTATCAGTGGGTGCCTCTATTGTAGGGAGCATTGTGCCCTTTTGGATTAATAACAATGAGTGTTCTAGAAAAGAATTAGTCAAAGAGTGGAAAATAGGTCCGCCCAAACATACTAATGTTAAAAAAGGAGATGAATTGGCTTATTTCCGAATGGGATCAACAGTAATATTAATTTTTAAAGACTCATATAAAATAGATTTAGATTCCTTGAAAGAAAATAAGCTTGTAAAATTTGGAAACAAACTAGTTTCATTGAAAAATATATAGGAAGAATTTTGGTATCGTATTCTACTAGTGACTTCAAAGTCGGTTTAAAAATAATAATCGATAACGACCCTTGCGTGATTATTGAAGAAGAATTCAATAAACCTGGTAAAGGGCAGGCTTTTAGTAAAATTAAGTTTAGAAACTACCTTACAGGAAGGGTTGGAGAAAAAACTTGTAAAGTTGGGGAATCTCTTGAAGCAGCAGATATTGAGGAATTAGACATGCAATTCCTATACAGCGATGGTAGTGCGTGGTTTTTTATGCATCCCGATACTTATGAACAAATTCCAGTAGCTCTAGATTTAGTTTCTGATCTTGAGAAATGGGTTACTGAAGAGGATATTTGTAAAGTACTTCTTTGGAATGAAAAACCAATATCTGTAGTCGCACCTACTTTCGTTGATCTAAAGATCACACAAACAGATCCTGGTGTGAAAGGGGATACTGCCACAGGAGGCACAAAGCCGGCAACGCTTTCAACTGGAGCAATAATAAAAGTACCTCTATTTGTATCAGAAGGTGAACTCGTCACAATTGATACGAGAAATGGAGAGTATCAAGGTCGAAAATAAACTGCCCCATGAAAGAAAAAATTAAGGAGAGCTTGCGTAGCATAATTATAGATTTGTATGGGAGTTCAGAATCTATTCATGATGAATTTGAAATAAGCATCCAAGACAATAAAGAGAAGCAATATGGTGATCTCGCTAGTAATGTAGCTTTAGTGCTAGCCAAACCCCTAAAAAGAAATCCTAAAGAGATTGCTGAAGAAATTAAAGGCAAATTTACAACTGACAAGGAAATAGTAAAAGTTGATGTTGCTGGCCCTGGTTTTATCAACTTTTTCTTGTCTAAAGAGTCGCATGGAGCAATTTTGAGAGATATCTCAATTCAAAAAGATAAGTTTGGAAAATTTGAATCCAAAAATAAAAAGGTTCTCATCGAATATGTCTCAAGCAATCCAACAGGTCCTTTACATGTTGGACACGGAAGAGGTGCGGTTTTTGGATCTGTATTGTCGAGACTTTTGAAGGAAGCAGGATTTCAAGTAGATGAAGAATATTATGTAAATGATTTTGGGAGACAAATGAATATTCTTTCTGTGAGCTTATGGATTAGATATGCACAGATATTCGATAAGAACGTAAAAATGTTAAATAACGGTTATCAGGGCGATTATCTTATTGCCATTGCACAACATTTAAAGAAGTTAAGATCTGACGAGCTGTTTGATGATGATGATGAAATAAAAAGCCTTCTAGAATATGAGAACGAAGAAGCTGAAAAACATACTGACGAGGTTATTGATAGCATCAAATCTAAACTTAATGATGAATTTTCTTATGTGAGAGATTTTGCTCTCAGAGAAATATTAGAGTTAATAAAAGAAGATCTATTAGAATTTGGTGTCGATCACAATAAATGGTTTTCAGAATCTACACTTTATAAAAGTGAACCGCATGATCTTAGCAAGGTTGATAAATCTATTGATGAGCTTTCATCTAAAGGTTTTGTATACGAAAAAGAAGGTGCTATTTGGTTTAAATCTTCAGAACTTGGAGATGATAAGGACAGAGTTTTAAAAAGAGGTAATGGTGAATTTACTTATTTTGCCTCTGATATTGCCTACCACTTAGACAAATATGATCGCGGATACGATAGGATAATCAATATTTGGGGTTCAGATCATCATGGCTATCTTCCAAGAGTGAAGGCGGCCATGGAAGCAAGTGAAAAGAATGTAGAAAAACTTGAAGTGGTTTTTATTCAATTTGCTAATTTAATTAGGTCAGGGAAAAAAGTGACCATGTCTACTAGAAGTGGTGAGTTTATTACACTTAAAGAACTCATAGAAGAGGTTACATCAGAAGCAGCAAGATTTTTTTATATTAATAGAAAAGCTGATCAACATTTAGACTTTGATTTAGACCTCGCGAAAGAGCAGTCTAAAGATAATCCTTTGTACTATATCCAGTACGCACATGCTCGCATATGCAGTGTTTTACGTAAGTCCAAAGCTCAAGAAGAAGAATTGACTACATCAGAACTTGGATTACTGGATTCCAACAAAGAGATAGAAATACAGAAAATTCTTAAACAGTATCCTCCTTTAATTGAGAGAGCAGCACTAGCAAGCGAGCCTCATTTAATTTGCTATTACTTAAAAGACTTGGCTAGTATTTTTCATAGTTACTACAATACTGAAAAATTTATAGTTGAAGATCAGAAGCTTATGAACTCTAGATTGTTTTTGCTGAGTGGAGTAAAGCAAGTTATTTATAATGGGCTCACTGTTCTGGGAATAAATGCTCCTCATGAAATGTAGAAAGTGATCTCCAGCAACTTACATAAGATTAACAAGGATATTGAAGAAAATTGTAAGCTTTCTGGCAGAAAGACCGATGAAATAATCTTGATAGGTGCAAGTAAAGCACAGACGATCGATAGTGTAAGAGAAGCTTATGAAAGTGGTTTAACACATTTTGGTGAAAATTATCTTCAAGAGGCTGAAGAGAAAATTGAAAATTTATCAAAAGAGTTAGTCTGGCATTACATAGGATCAATTCAGTCAAGAAAAGCAAAAAGAATAGCTGAAATTTTTGACTGGGTGCATACCGTCGACAGTGTAAAAGTGGCTATGAAACTTAATAATGCTAGACCCAAATCAAGAGGTTTTCTGAATGTGTGCCTCCAAATCAACATAGATAATGAGGAAAATAAGTCTGGTTTAGATCTAAAAGAAATTGATAGTTTTATTGAACAAACTAAATCCTTAGAAAATCTGAAAATAAGAGGATTGATGGTAATACCCAGACCAAGAGAAGCTCTAGAAGAACAGAAAGAGATTTTCGGAATGGTGAAAAATATATGTTTAGCATTAAATGAAAAAGGAAATAATTTTGATACCCTATCAATGGGCATGTCATCAGATTATGCTGCAGCTATTCAGGAAGGGGCTACAATGATAAGAGTGGGTACAGGTATATTTGGTCCAAGAGAATGAAAAATATTAAAGAAACTATAGGGTTTATAGGTGCTGGTAATATGGCAACTGCACTTATATCTGGCTTAATCAATAGTGATCAAAATGCCTCTAAGATCATTGCCTCTTCACCAGAGCAGGAACATTTAGAAAAGCTTTCTAAAGACTTCGGGATAAAAACTACAAATAATAATCTCGAGATAGTGGATAATGCCGATATTGTAATTCTCGCTGTGAAGCCAAATATTCTCCAAGCTGTAATTGAGGAAATAAAAGATGTAGCTACAGATAAAGATATTCTAGTAATCTCTATTGCTGCTGGAGTAAAGATTGAGAAGATAGAATCTCAATTAGGATCTCCCATGAGAGTGATAAGGGCTATGCCAAATACCCCTGCTAGTATTATGGAAGGTGTGACTGCAATTTGTGCTAACAGTAATGCACAATCAAATGATATTGAAAATGCCAAACTTTTATTTGAATGTGTAGGAAAAATTGCTCATATCAATGAAAAAGATATAGATATTTTTACAGCCCTAATTGGATCAGGCCCAGCATATGTATTTTACCTAATTGAATCTTTGCTGGACTCCTCGAAAAACTTACATCTTTCCGAGCAAGAAAAGAAAGATTTACTAGCATCGATGATTTCGGGTGCTGCAAATCTGGTTCTTAATTCAGATGATTCTCCTAATGTTTTAAGAAAGAAAGTTACGTCACCTGGAGGAGTAACCCAAACAGCAATAGAACAATTTGAGACAGAGGGGTTAAAGGAAATAATAAGCAAATCTATGATAGCTGCTGAAAAGAAATCAATTGAATTAGGAGAAGATTAATGTCGGAAGCAACCTTTTTCCTTTTCAAAGCTTTAATGGATGTTTTTACACTTGGTGTAGTTTTTAACTTTATGTTCCGTCTTCTTAAAGTTGATTACTATAATCCTTTAGTCCAAGGAATAATTAGGGCAGTTGATAAAGATTTTAATGTGGTCTGCCTACTCAGTTATTTTATTAATGCTTAAAATGGTTTGGTGGATTTTATTGGGAGGAATAATTTTAAGTTTTGTAGCTGGGAATAATTTTCATCCAGCCATAGTTTTAATTAGACAAATGTCAGATACGTTTTTTAGTCCATTTAGAATATTCTTGCCCCCAATGGGAGGGCTAGACTTTTCACCTATATTCGCTTTCATCTTATTGAATTTCTTGCAATCAATATTTGTTCAGTTTGCTATTGAATCTGGATTGCCAGTTTGGTTGTCAGTTGGTTTCTAAAGATAGTTTCAATATAATAGTGTTTTCGCCGATTTGACACAGCTTGCGGGCGTTTAATTGAAATACAGCTAATGCATTAAATTAAACCTGTTGTGCTGAGGCAAACAGGTTTTTTTATGAGTGATTCGATAGGAAAAGTAAGGGCACAAAAAGTTACTCTTGAGGGTAAATTTGAGCTTGAGTGCGGCCAAAGTTTCAATGATATAGAACTGATCTATGAAACTTATGGTGCTCTTAATGCAGATGCGACGAATGCAATACTTATCTGCCATGCGTTGAGTGGTAATCATCATGCTGCTGGAAAATACGAAAATGAAGAAAAACCAGGCTGGTGGGATTCTCTTATTGGCCCAGGTAAAGCTGTGGATACAAACAAATTTTTTGTAGTTTGCCCAAATAATATAGGTGGTTGTCACGGTTCTCTCGGACCAAATTCAATTAACCACGATACTGGAGCACATTATGGACCTGACTTTCCAATAATTACAGTAAGAGATTGGGTAAATTCACAAGCCAAACTTTCTGATTTATTGGGCATAGAAAAATGGCATGCTGTCATGGGAGGCAGTCTAGGTGGAATGCAAGCTCTAGAATGGTCCTATCTTTTCCCTAAGAGAATAAAAAAAGCAGGAATTATTGCTGCAGCACCGAAGTTAAGTGCACAAAATATAGCTTTCAATGAAGTTGCAAGACAAGCCATATTAAATGATCCAGATTTTGAAGGCGGTAGATATCTAGATAAAAGTAAGTACCCAAAACAAGGTCTCAAATTAGCTAGAATGTTAGGGCACATTACTTATCTCTCTGAAGAAGTAATGAGAAGAAAATTTGGAAGAGAACTGAAAAAGGAAAAATTAAATTTTGGTTATGATGCGGAGTTTGAGATAGAAAGTTATTTGAGATATCAAGGTGATGTTTTTTCAGAAAGTTTTGATGCAAACACTTATCTTCTGATGACAAAGATTCTAGACTACTTCGATCCTGCAAGTAATTTTCAAGGCAAATTGGTAAATGCTTTTGAGCCCATTGAGGCACGCTTATTAGTAGTATCTTTCTCAACTGATTGGAGATTTTCTCCTGAAAGATCAAAGGAAATTGTAAATGCCCTTATCGAAGCCAAAAAAGATGTGAGTTACTTAGAGATTGATAGTCCTCATGGACACGATTCATTTCTGTTTGCAAATGAAGATTATGTAAAGGGTTTATCAGCTTTTCTTGAAAATTAAATGGATACAATTGAAGTTATAAAAAATTGGATAGATAAAGAGTCTTCAGTTCTAGATCTCGGTTGTGGACATGGTGAAATATTAAATATTTTATCCAGAGAATGGGGGTCTACAGTGCTAGGAGTAGAAATAAATCAAGATAATATTAATAAATGCATCCAGTCTGGTCTAAATGTCATTCATCAAAATATCGACGAAGGTTTAGAGAATTTTAATGACAATAGTTTTGATATAGTCATTATGAGCCAAACTATTCAAGTCTTAAAAGAACCCAAGAAAGCTCTTCAAGAAGTCACAAGAATTGGAAATGAGAGCATTGTTACAATTCCTAATTTTGGTTATTGGACCACAAGAATTAATCTCTTGCTATCAGGCAAGATGCCTGTGACAGGAGCATTGCCAAATGCCTGGCATGATACCGATAATATTCATTTATGTACTATTAAGGATTTTGAGAATCTTTGTAGTGACTGTGGAATTGATATAAGAGAAAAATGCTTCTTTAATAAATTTGGGAAAGAAAGTCTACTGGCTAAAATGGCACCAAATTTATTTGCGACCACTGCCATGTATAAGATCTCTAAATGAAAATAGCTATTGCTACGAAAAATAATGGCAAACTTAAAGAGTTCGAGGAATTAGCAAAAGGTACATCATATGAATTCATTAAAATTCCTGAAAACATTAAAGATCTACCACCGGAAACAGGAAGTACCTTCTATGAAAATGCTTTAATAAAAGCTGAGTTCATTTCAAAAGAGTTAGGCATACCTGCTATAGGTGATGATTCGGGACTAGAAGTTGATGCACTAAATGGCAACCCTGGGATATTCTCTGCGAGATATTCTAAAACTGGCTTAGATAATGATAATTGCTTGAAATTAATTGCAAATTTAGATGGGCTTGAGGAAGATAGAAGAAGTGCAAGATTTAGGTGTTGCCTGGTTGGATATTTTGAAGGAAAGATAATTCAAAGCAATGGAACTCTTGAAGGTTCCATTGCCAAAGAATTCAAAGGAACGTATGGCTTTGGATATGATCCAATTTTTATTACAGAGACTGGGAAACATCTGGCAGAACTTCAGAAAGATGAAAAAAATATAATCTCTCATAGATCTGAAGCTTTTAAAAAACTACTAAACAAAATCTCAGAATTAACTAACAAGTCTTTTGAAGAATAAGCTCATTCAGTTTTCTTTTTGCTTGTAAGGCCTTCATCTCAAATGATGTCTTAGGTAAGTTTACCAAATATTCCTTAAGATTCTCTTTGTGCAAAACTCTCCAATTTATATCCTTATAAACCAGTTTCTTTGTTTCATCAAAGTAATGAACCCAGTCTGTTTTGAAGTAGAAGATACCGTTTTGTTTTAGTTTTTTATTTACTAGATCAATAAAGTCCTTTTGTAATAATCTTCTTTTATGATGCTTTCTCTTGGGCCATGGATCAGGATAAAACATTAAGATTAGATCAAAGCAGTTGTCTGATACTTTATTTTCCAAAAAAGGGACAATATCTGAGTTTAATATTTTAAGATTATTTAGTGATTCTTCATTTGCCTTACTTAAAAGAGATCCTATCCCAGAAAGATAAACCTCAGCTCCTAAAATTAACATTTCAGGGTTTGTCTTAGCTAAATATGCAGTAGTCTCTCCTGAACCAAAACCTATATCGAGAATTGAAGGGTCTTGGCTCCAGATATTACTAAGTTCTTCATCATTATCTAGAATGTACTTATCCCAATGCTCTGAGAGTGCCCTTGACTGATTAGAGGTTAACCTCCCTTTCCTCAAGACAAAGCTCTTGAGTCTATTTTGAAAAGACAAGTTATTCTCCTGCAGAGAAAGACTGCTTTACTTTTTTCATTGCATTTTTTTCTATTTGGCGCACACGCTCAGCAGAAATATCATATTTTTCAGCTAACTCATGGAGCGTAAGTTTTTCATCTGCAAGCCATCGATCTTGAAGTATATCTCTACTTCTATCATCAAGCTGATTTATTGCTTCGTATAATTGACTAGTATTCGTTTCATCCAAGCTTTCTTTTGCAAATATGTCTGCAGGGTCGGCATCTTCATCTTCCAAATATTGAGATGGGGAATAAGAAGCTTCATCATCATCTGAATCTACAAGAGGATCAAAAGGCATGTCAGTACCACTTAATCTTTTTTCCATCTCTCTTACTTCTGAAGGTTTTACCCCTAAATCTTTGGCCATGGCCTCTGCTTCTTCTTCTGTTAACCACCCAAGGCCCTTCTTTTTACTTCTCAAATTAAAGAATAATTTTCTCTGCGGTTTAGTAGTGGCGATTTTTACTATTTTCCAGTTCTTCAGAACATATTCATGGATTTCAGCTTTAATCCAATGTACTGCAAAAGACACCAATCTGACTCCCATTTCAGGATTAAATTTTCTTATTGCCTTCATGAGACCTACATTCCCTTCTTGAATAAGGTCTGCTTCAGGTAACCCATATCCTGAATATGTCTTTGCAACGTATATAACAAACCTTAAGTGTGCTAAAACTAGCTTTCTAGCAGCATCAAGGTCATTTCTATAATATAAATCTTCTGCAAGTTTTTTTTCTTCTTCAGAAGTTAAAACACCAATGCTATGCACTGAATTTATATAAGCTTGAAGGTCACCACCAGGTGCTAGAGCCTCCATTTCCTGAAGGGCTGTACCCGTAGAATTTTCACTCTTAAGCGCTTTTTTAGGCATAATCTAAGCGAATTTTACAGTTTAAGTGATTAAAGGTGCAAATTTTGATTTTTAAATTAAATTCAGAGGACTAGAGAATGATATTTATAAAGTTATGAAAGCTATAGAAATTATTGAGAAGAAACTAGAAATTAAAGATATTGAATTACCAGTATTAAAAGATAATGAAGTACTTATCAAGGTCAAAGCAACTGGTTTGAACCGTGCTGATATTGCACAAAAGAATGGCTTATACCCTCCTCCCGCAGGTGAAAGTGAAATTTTAGGACTGGAATGTAGCGGCATAATTGAGAGTATTGGGAAAAATGTAAGCTCTAAGAAACCAGGAGATGAAGTTATTGCACTTTTGGCAGGTGGTGGGTATGCAGAATTTGTAACTTGTCCCGAGAACCACGCAATTCTCAAGCCACCTAAACTAAGTTGGGCTGAAGGCGCATCAATTCCAGAAGTTTATGCCACATGTTGGTTAAATCTGTTCATAGAGGCTCATATGAAAGAAGGAGATAAAATTGTCTTTCACGCTGGAGCAAGTGGTATCGGAACAGCTGGGATACAGTTAGCTCAGGCTTTTGGTTGCGATAGTTTTGTGAGTGCAGGAACCCAAGAGAAAATTGATTTCTGTCTAAACTTAGGAGCTTCAGCAGGAGAAATGAGATCAAAAGATATATTTTCAAAGATTAAAGAATGGTGTCCAAGCGGAGTAGACATCATCTTAGATCCAGTAGGTGCAGAGTATTTTGAGAAGAACTTAAGTGTCCTTGGATTAGAGGGCAAATTAATTATTATTGGTTTAATGGGCGGTGCCAAAGCAAATATAAATCTTGGGCATTTAATGATAAAAAGGCACAAGGTAATAGGATCAACCATTAGAGCAAGAAACTTGGAAACAAAGGCTAGAGTTATGGAAGATCTCTCTAGCAAAGTTATGCCATTATTTGATTCAGGCGATCTTAAACCTATTATCTATCAGGTCCTGTCCTTCGAAGATTGCGAAAAAGCTCACTCAATAATGGAAGCAGATGAAAATATTGGAAAGATTATTCTTAATTTAGATTAACTTTCCGAAAATATCTTGCCACGGATATGAGGGATCGCCTGAGCAATAAAATAAGGGATTTTTTTTCTCTGAAATAAAATCATAAGTCAAAGCTTGACCATCTAAACTGGATATAAGGCCACCGGACGCTTCAACAACTGCCTGTCCTGCAGCGATGTCCCATTGATAGGTTGGACCTAACCTGCTGTAAATATTTGCTTTGCCTTCTGCAACACGACACAACTTTAAAGAACTCCCAGTTGGCAGTTCTGTAACCTTAGTAAATTTTTTTTCACAGAGATTAATAAATGCCTGATCTTTTTCACTCTTATGGCTTTTGCTCACCGTCACGAGACAGAATTCTTCACTCTGTTTTTGAGAAGTTATTTCAGTCTTCTCTTTGCCTAGTATCTTGAAAGCTCTTCCCGCGAAACCAATAAAGGTTTCATGAACTGCTGGTGCCGATACTACCCCGAGAATCGGCATACCGTCTTCAATAAGTGCAACATTTACTG
>LULK01000202.1_pt1 | contig 21645 bp, 19 predicted proteins | sample 728181 | NCBI WGS metagenome assembly LULK01 (sample SAMN03860291, study PRJNA289734) | marine metagenome | biome: seawater column; feature: ocean; material: water; isolation source: Red Sea water column Station 169 - depth 10m | place: Saudi Arabia: Red Sea | collected 2011-10-15 | depth 10 m | reverse complement strand
ACCTAGTAGGGAGCCAATCTACAATTGTAGATACTTACTCTGATATTATGGAAGGGGCTGCGCTTCGTACGAATGTTGATCCCGAATGTGCTGCATCTATGATCGAACTTCACGGACAAGAAGCTTGGGACGCGGCAGTGGCACAACAAGCAGCGATTGAGGCATCTGGCGGCTTACAGGAGTCCAGGCAGCTAACAGATGAGGAACGTGCAATACTTCTTGATGAAAAGCTAGCTGTAATGTCTCCTATTGGCACGGGCATCGGTCTAAGTGCTTTATTTTTGGGCGTGACCCTTATGGTTGGCAGAGCAGTGGACTTTACAAAAGATACACGTCCGCTTCTCATTGGTGGGCTTGGCATTGTTTTGATATTGTTATGTGATATTCTCTTTATCTCAGCACTGACGAGTCCAGGCGTAACGACACTAATAATTGCCATACCTGGAGTAATGGCACTGTACGGTGTCAGAGAGGCATTGAACCGTTTATTTGCAAATGACCTCATAAGAATAGTATTCCCACCACTAGTTTTAATCGTTGCGGTCCTTGGATCTATTTTAGGAGGAATTACCAACCCTACTCCAGCCGCCGCACTTGGTGCAGGGGGAGCAATTTTGCTCGCTACTGCGAGAAAACTAAGTAGCAACGGACTGAAGGTCACGCCAGTATTACGAATATCGCTCGCAATCGTAATAATGCTGGTGGTAGGCATAAATTTTGATATGCGACTTGGGCCTGACATGTCTCTAGAAAACATACTCGCATTCATAGTGGCTTTCTCAGCTTTTATTTATGCTATTTTTGGTATCTTTTGGTCCTGCTGGTATCTCTACAGCGAAGATATTTTAGCGCCTGTAGTGCGTGAGACTGCAAAAGTAACCTCAATGGTTTTTACGATTTTAATCGGCTCACAAATATTAAATTTGGTGCTCATATCGTTTGGTGGTGAACACTACATCCAACAATTCTTGAGAAGCTTCTCAAATGAATGGACTGCATTCTTCATTGTTATGCTTGTACTCTTTATTCTTGGGTTCGTATTGGATTTCTTGGAAATAATTTATATTGTCATTCCAATTGTTGGACCTGTGATTTATGGCGGATCATTTGACCCCAGTTGGGTGACGATAATGGTTGCGATAAATTTACAAACATCATTTCTGACCCCACCTTTCGGCTTTGCACTATTTTATCTAAGAGGCGTCGCACCATCTCATGTTACTACACGTCAAATTTATCAAGGCGTATTACCATTTGTTATCATTCAGTTGGTTGGCTTGGGATTGCTCGCTTTATTTCCGCAAGTTGTGACAATAGTTCCAGATTTACTGAAATAAATTTGACATATATTGTTATAGTAATAACTACGTGTTTTATGACAAGCCTCAGCAAGTATATCAACAACTAATATTGTAACTCATACTTACGTAGCCAAAACAAAGTAGGTTAAAATTGCCAAATAAGACTTTCGCAACTATCCCAACCCAAGGTGTTCACCATCTTACACTGGTAGGAGCCTCTCGAAAAATTTCTATTGATTTTTGGCAAGGCGTCCTTGGAATGCCCTTTGTCTTTGAACAACCAAATTTAGACAACGCTGATGAGTCTCATCTTTATTTTGATCCCGGCGATGGACGGTTGATTACAATTTTTACAGACGAAAAACGAAAAGATATAAGTAAGAAAGTTTCCCAAGAGACCGGTGCGGTACATCATGTAGCCTTTGAATTGAGCCAAGCGGTATTCGAGCAGGTTGAAGGTCGACTTAGGGAACGCCAAATAACGTACACTGGCCCTAAAGATCGTGGATTTATGAAATCAATATATTTTCGAGATCCGCTTGGCCTATTAATTGAACTTGCCTATTACACATTTGTTATTCCAGAAGGCAGCCGTATCGCAGATGTTATGATTAGAGCGCATAGAATACGAGTTAGCAAAGGGGCTTATAATATCCAACAAGAGCACATCGCAGAAGCGATCGAGGACATTACATCGCAACGAGACAGTTTATGAATTTTCAATTATCATCTGGACGCCTTAGCTCAAAATAATCCTTTATAATTGCGTAGTCGCGGTAACCTAACCGAGAGACAGGATTATACATTTTTATCTCGAAACGGCCATCAATTATACAATCATCACGCATGTGAATCCCAATGACCTGCCCAAAAACGGCAAAATTTGCCTGGCCAGATAATATAACTATTCGAGTCATTTTACACTCTAATGCTGCTGGTCCCCCGGCAACCAAAGAACAATCTATGGCGTTACATTCCTGCTTCTCAATATCAGAAAACTCAAATTCATCTATTTCCTTAGACAAAGCCTGAGAAGATTTATTCATTTCAAACAGCTGCTTTTCCGAAACAATGTTTACGCAAAACGCACCCGTTTCTCGGATATTAGCCACTGTATCTTTGGTTCCATCCTGGTCAGCTTTGGCGGAGGTTGCTGAGAACATAACCTGTGGAGGAGTATACGCAACGGCATTAAAAAAAGAATATGGCGCTAAATTGTCAATACCGTCCTTACTCCGTGTTGATACCCAACCTATTGGCCGGGGCGAGACGATTGCATTGAATGGATTGTGGGGTAGTCCATGTCCTTTACTTGGGTCATAATACATAAAACACCTTTTTATATTTCTTGGATTGCCTTAATTTGTGCTGCAATTTCATCTGCTTTGTTGCGTATAAAACTGTGCTCTGAGCCAACAAAAAATATATTAACATCATAGTTTTCTGCCCAGGATCCTGCTTGACTAGCATCACCAACAAAACTTGCATACCCTTTACCACTCGCCTTGGCTGCTTCACCAACTCTCTTAAGTGCTGCTTTTAGCTCATTTGACTCTTGATTTTCAAAGCCCATTCCCACTGACAGATCAGCCGGACCTGCAAAAAGCCCATCGATTCCATTTATTTTGGCGATTGAACCTGCAATTTTAACTGCAGCGGGTTCCTCTATTTGGGCAATTACCACCGTCTCATTCTTTGATTGTTGCAAAAGATCTGGCATTTTTTTTGTCGCATAACCGGCCCAACGCGATGACCCTGCATATCCCCTTCCACCAAGTCCAAACCTTGCTGCTTTTGCCAATTCTTCTGCTTGAGTTACAGTTTCAATATGGGGTGCAACAATACCAACAGCGCCACAATCTAATGCCCATAAAATCTCTCGATGACTAGTATCCCCAACTCTCACCAAAACTGGAAAATCCAACGCCCGAGAAACCGCCATGCATTCGTCAACCGCGCGCCTGTCAAATGGTGCGTGCTCAGCATCTAAACATAAAAAATCAAATCCGCTTTTAGCAAAAATCTCAATCATCACATAATGAGGTGTTTTAAGAAATGTGCCCACCATAAGTTCACGTGATAATACGCGAGATTTAAATGAACCTATACGAGACATTTATTCCTCCCCTCACCCAGAAATGCTAAAATTTTCTCCGAAGACAGCTTTGGCTTCTCTAGAATCGGTAAATGTCCACAATTTGGAATAATTGATAATTCTGCGTTTGAGATTTTTGCCTCTATTTCTTCGTGCACAGTTACAGGGCAAAGCTTATCATGTTCACCGCAGAGAACTAGGGTTTTACAGTCAATAAATGAGAGTGAGTCCATTAAACTCTTTCTATTTCGCAACGCCGAGCATTGATTAATAAATACTTCACAACCCAAATCCATAGCCATTTCCATACATAACTTCAGTACATGTTCATTTGAGGATCTATCATGTACATAGTTTGGCTTTAATTCTTGGGCCACTATTCTTACCAAATCTGACGGCTGGTTGACTGTTTCTATCTGCTTATCGCGAATAGCTTGTTTCCGTACACTATCCGAATGTGGGCTTGTGTCCATCAAAACCATTGATTTCACACGACTTGGATCTTTTATCGCAACCGTCATTGCGATGATTCCCCCCATTGATAAGCCAACTAGATGAAATGAGCCACTTATGGTATTTAACAGATACTTGGCCATCCCATCTATACTCTTTTGGGTATCCATTATTGGAACATGCACGCGATAATTAGGCTTTAGAAGTTTTATGAGTGGTTCAAATAAGCGCTCATCACACATCAAACCTGGTAGAAGAACAACCTGCTCCATTCCTAAACTTTTTGCGCACCTTGGGAAAGACTTGCAAGCTTTGCATACGCTATTTCTGGATCAACCGTACCAAAACCTGCAAAAGTACCAAAACCACAATCACTGCCAGCAATAACTCTGTCTCTGCCCACTATGTTTACAAAGCGCTCCAATCTTTGGGCAACTAAATCGGGATGTTCTACAAAGTTTGTAGTGGTATCCACAACGCCTGGTACGAGTATTTTATCATCTGGTATGTCTGCCTTGCGATCTTTAAACACTGTCCATTCATGGCCATGTCTTGGGTTAGATGTTTCAAACAAGACATATCCCGCTTTAGTGGCCATAAGCGTATCAAACATTTTTGACATCGGAATATCACAAACATGAGGGCCCTCATAGTTTCCCCAACATATATGAACGCGAACTTTCTCTTTAGGTACGTCCGAAAGAGCATAATTAAGAGCTTCAACATGAGAGCCGGCAATCCTAATAAATTCATCATCACTCAAATCATTAAACAACATATGGCGGGATAGTGCTAAGTCCGGGCAATCAAGTTGTAAGTCTAAACCCGCCGCCACAATTGTTTCGTACTCAGCTTTCATAGCGTTAGCTAATGCTTCTAAATAGTTCTCACGAGATGGATAATAATCATTTTGTAAAAATAAAGAAATAACACCTGGGGAGGCTGCATTCATGAAGCCCCTTTCAGCGCCAGATGCTAAAAGTGCAGACTTCAGGTTTGCAATGTCCTTTTCAAGTTCACCCTGTCCCTTTGACTTTACCTCTCCAACACACATAGGCCTTGAATACTGTGGCGTTCCACCATCATCCGCCAAGCGCTTAAGAAACGAGGGAAATCGCTGCAGATCAGCGGGAGCGTTACGTGGGCTGTCTCCATCAAATCCTGTGTATCTATCTTTTACATAAGTTGCATATGAAATTTTCGAAGTTTCCCCATCCGAGACAATATTTATTCCGGCCCTCACTTGCTTCTCGACAGTTTCCAGAACAGCCTCACTCATTGTTGAGTCAAAGTCGTTCTGAGAAAAGGGCTTCTTATTTTCTCTAGCGAAGATGTAGTCTACTACCTCTTGAGTGCGTGGGAGAGAACCGACGTGGGTCGTCTTTATACTCATTGGTTACCCTTTCCAAGTTGGGCCAGCGGGATCAGAGGTCGCTCTAATTCTATACAGCGAACAATGGCCCGTCATCGCTGGTTCTACTCTGTGTGGCACACCGCTAGGAACTGATACAGTGTCACCTGGGTTTAGAGTTAATGATCCTCCCTTATAAATTAATTTCCAGTGTCCCCTGACCGGCATAATAACATCACTACGATCTAGTTCCTCCATCGCATTTCCACATGAGTTACGGGTCAAAAACTCAACCTCAAAACCTGGCTTGTCTCTCAACATACCAGTTTCACCGATTACTTTGGCGGGCGATGTGTCTGATAAAGCAACCATATCCCAATATCGAGCCACATGATTGGGAACTACTTCTGAAGTTGATGGCTCGGGATAATCTTGTAACTCTGCATCGTTTAGAGGGGGCATTGGTTTCTCATTTTCTGGAAGAGACTGACCCCTTTTTGTATCATAAAGACGACCTTTTTCTGACAGAACTAAACCATGGTTAGATGCATCCTCTATGACTTGGGGTGCCCAAATCACTCCCCCACCAGCATCATCACCGCCCAGTATTGCCATTATCATCCCGTAATCTGTTCCAATATTTTCAAATCCACGAAATATGCCTGTCGGAATATTAAATATATCACCTGCTTCTAAAACCACTTCTCCAGCTTTTCCCCATCGACCCCAGAAGAACCTCCAACGACCTGATAGTACAAAGAACACTTCTGCGGTTCTGTGTGAATGTAGCGAATTTCTACATCTAGGTGGTTGCCCAGCCGCACCAATATTAAATCCATGAGGAATATTTATATGTACATGTTGGTCCGCACTTTCCGAAACCCCACCTCCAATAATCGTGAAGTTTTCTTTTTGATCCGACCCAGGGGTATGGGCATCAATAAATGCTGTTTTACATGGCAGTAAGTCACCATAACGGACGATACGTTCTGTTATTTCATTTAGTGCATTAGACATATCACTATCCTATCAATTTATATTGTAAAAATCTCTCGCGGTCTTATCAAATACCAACTCAGAGGCAAACTTCGATATAATATTTCGATAAGCTTTGATCAAACTCGAGTAATCTGAGTATAAGCTGTCTACCGGAAAGTTGGAGCCAAACATGCAACGGCTTGGGCCAAATTGCTGAATACACTCGTTTACGATTGGAGCAATAGAATTCTCCGTCCAATTATGATCAAACATACCTAAACCAGATAACTTGCAAAAAATATTATCCATATCTGATAATAGCCTTAAATCACTTGACCATTTTTCTAGACCGTGCGCAGATCTATCTGCCGGACTTCCCGCGTGGCAAAGCGCAATTTTTGTATCTGGAGCAGAACTCATTACTTTGGCCGCTTGTACAATAAGTTCGGGCGTAAGCTGCAAATCAAAACTTAAATTTCGTTTTCCCAACTCGATAAGACCATTCCGAAAAGCTGCAGAGCTTAATAATTCATTTGTTCCACTTTTTGAATCTTCTTCTGATGAGCGTCCAACAATTTGCCTGACACCTCGAACGCTTGGAATCTTTTGAATTAGGTCTAAATCGCTTTCAACAGTAGGCGATGTTAGATCACTGTATACAACCTGAACTAATGGCCAATCTGGATTGGCCTGAGCAACGGAGTCAATCCACTTTGCCTCATCAAACGGATCAGCTGCACCTACCTGAACATGCACAGAGGCCCGAAAACCCTCCACTTTTGCATGTTCACGGAACTCTGTGAGTAGGTAATTTCTCTGGATTGGAGATGGGTCACCAAAAAACCTTGCTACCCCTTTAGCTTCGAGCCACGGGTAGGAGACCTTTCCTAAATCCCAAAGATGATGGTGCGCGTCGATCATACTTGAACCATATTTCTGTGGTATTTGAGGGTAAAAGCTTCAAACATAATAATTTTAAACTCTTCCAATACCAGTAGTCCTCGACAAAATGTCCACTCCCTGATTATACCAGAAGTGCAGTAAATCGATAAAAATCCAGTTTTCGGTTAATTTATCGCCTGCTCGTCTATACATATCAATTACACGCATGTCAGAGGGTTTACCCGTAGCAGGCATTCCCATGAATCCACCAGCGGGAGTTAAAGTCAAATTTGGCCAGCCAAAGAAACCGCCAAAGCTCCCCTCAGCGATTCGCGCCACATGGCCATTAAAGATTTTGTCTGAAAGACCATCTCGAAATGGTCCTGCATGTTGCTCAGCGTAGCGCTCGATGGTGTATGCAGCACCAATACCTGCCGGCCCCCACCAGATCATATCATCATTCCAACTTCTGGGCAGTTCGACCATTAGACCTTCTTCGTCTCGACCTTTCCAATCCCTTATATCATCGATCATAAACTCTATTGTTTTGAGAGTTTTTACTCCCTCATTTGGGTCAGCATCGTTGAACATAAGACCATCATGTGTCATAGGGCCCGGTTGAACGAGCTGAGCACCTGTTTGAGCTGGAAAGGGCTGAAGACCAGACTGCATCATCAAGTGCGGGATATCAAAGAACATAGCAGTATCAGTAATTTTACCATCATCAATTCGCAAAAATTCTGCATAACGTAACATTGCTATCTTCCGCGTGGCAGGTATTCCTAGCCAAGGATTATCAAATAAACCCATCAAATGACCCATTGACGCGACCCAGAGCCCACCAGTTTCAAGCTTATTTTCACCCGCCATAAAAAGATCCATACGCCGCTGCATCTTCGTCAAAGAATGTTTTAAAGGAAGCCAGAATTTCTCTGCTACTTCCGCTGGATCAGCAATTTCATTAAATGGATGATAACCACGCCAAAGTGCATCCGGTGCACAGTATTTAGCGGCTTTTATAGGATCTTTATCTAGTTGCGAATAATAGGCACGTACTAGGTCCTTTTGATTTTTAAAACCCACCATTTTGTTCCTTCCAAAATTTTAATGTTTAAACTGATAAGGCTTTAGATTTTTTTTCGGGCCTTGGTTATTTGCATAATCAGGTCAAATTCATTGAAAAGCTGCCACTCCGCCTCAATCACACCAGAACTTACCCGCCATTGAGTTATCCCCCACAGTTGACATGACGCATTACTTGGCTTTTTGTAAATTCCATCTCCCAGATGTGTACCCTCAGCACTCCAACGAGCTGAAATTAACCAGCCATCATGCTCATTACCCATCCAATAAACCTCATCTACTTGCAAGGTAAGGTCCGGAAACGCTGTCCTTATTGTTTGTACATAAGACTTGTACGCATTAAGCCCCTCAAAAAGACGGTTTGTAGTTCCTTCAAACTTAAGATTATCAACGTAGCAATCTTGCAATGCACTCAGATCACCATTCCAAATATTATTGTGAATATCGCGGGCAAACTTATCAGGGTCAAAATCTTTGGACGGCTCAGACAAGTAAAGAGGCTTTTTAGGCGAGGCCGAATTACGAAGATCTAGCCATACTTCGTTGGATCGAGGCCATCCTGCTGGTGGATCTTTAATTAGCCGCTCTGCCTCTTCCCACAAATCAATATCAAGCTGCTGTAACATCGCAGACGTATTATACAAAACATGTTCATGAAAAATTTCATTTTCTAAAGCAATACAATTGGCGATTACCATTACACTAATTCGTTTTTCTTTTGGGTCTCCGTAACGGCTTTTCCCAGTGTTAGTTCCAATGATTCTTGTTAAGTGAGAGGTGTGAAATCCGATAATGTCATCACCAGCCCAAATAACTTCTTCTGCATCAAGGATGATATCAGGGAAAGCACCAGTAGTATGATGGGTATCACTAATAATTTTTTTACTGCCTAATTGCAGCCCATAATCATCAAAAACCCGAGAGTCTTCAGAATAGGTCTTGCCAATATACTCGACTTCGCGCTTGTCAGTTTCCCAAATTCGGTGAGTTATACGAACGATATAATCAACAATATTTTTATAGCTTGGATCAAAACCAGATAAAGCCTGACTTGGCCCGAAATCAGCTGGAATACGTACACTACGATTAGATGTATACTGATCCAACGAAATTGAAAAATCAGAGGGCATATGGTTTCTAGTTAATGGCTTTGCAGGGTGGAAAGATTTTCTGTTAGGGTTGATATTAGCCATATATCTATCCTTTCACTGCACCAGCAGTTAATCCACTCACTATTTGTCTTTGAAAAAATAAAACCAAAAAGAACAAGGGCACTATGGCGCTTACAACTGCAGCCACAGCAAACATAACATTTCCTTGTTCCCTAACAGATCCTAGAAAGCTTGCTATCCGTGGAACCATGGTCTGATTTTCAGAACTCAAAAGCATAGACGTTATTGCAAAATCATTGTATGCGAGAAGAAAACTAAAAAGGCCTGTTGTGATTACACCAGGCCACATAACGGGTATAATTACATGCCTAAAAGCTTGAAATCTTGTACACCCATCTACCATGGCACTTTCGTCCATATCTTTAGGGATATTGAGAAAAAATGAATGTAACATCCATAAAGTAAACGGCTGATTGATAGCTACTAAAACAACAATAGTTGTCGACAATTTACCCCAAACATTCCACTCAAAGAATGGCAGAAGATAGCCAGACACCAATGTGATATGAGGCATGGCCCTAAAAATCAAAGCCAATATTAGAAGCCAAAAAGCATATCTAAACCCAGACCGGGCGAGAGCATAACCGCCCAATGTTCCCATTGTGAGAGATATTGTTACTGTGAAAAATACAACCACGGTAGTATTAAATACATTAAACCAAAATTCTTCTTCAATCCACGCGCCATAGTAACCATTTCCAGTATATGAGCCTCCAGTTTCAACGATTGTCATAACGCCATAAATTGCATTTCGCCAATCTGCCTTAGAAAAAAAATCTCCCTCTACTTTAAAGGATCCCCACACCGTCCAGATAAAAGGTCCAATAGCAATCAACAGCCAAAGGACTACCATACTGGTAGCAAACCAAGTTAAAAGTGGCGCATTATTTTTAGAAGAACTTGTCATCCACTAAATCCCCTTCCGATTAAAATCACGCCAAGTGCGTATAAGTACTGGCGTCAAAATAATGCAGACAAATATTATGGTGAGCATTGATGTTGCAGCAGCGGAGCCATAAAGCTTAGCATTACCAAACAGATCATTGAAAATAATCCACGATAAAGATGTAGCTTTTGCAGATGCGGAGAAGCCCACTATCGGTTCAAAAACTCTAAGACCATCCATCAATTGCATAAGGAGAATAAATATAGCCAGTGGCATCATGTAAGGAACAATTACGAATCTGACTCTCTGCCATCTGCTAGCCCCATCGATTTGGGCTGCCTCTAGAGTATCACTAGGAACGGTTTGAAGCCCTGCATAAAACACGACAAATGCAAAGGGTGTGCTATGCCAAATCCCATAAATTATAAGCATTATCCAAGTTAATGGTGCTGATGCTTTTAGACTAAGGTCCGGATTATTAAAAATAAGTTGTAGGGTTGCGCCAATTATCCCGTCTGCATCAACCATCCAAAATAAAATTAATGACCCGATGAGCGGCGTAACAATCATAGGCAATAAAGATGCAAAAATTGTAGGGCCTTTCACTAACTCGGGCAAACGATTTACACCAAGTGCTATAAATAAACCTAAGATAAGAACTGAGGGCGCTACTAAAAAAGTGTAAGTAAGTGTGAAGAAGAGCGCTTTGTAGAACGGTAGATTATAAACTCCACCTACAAAACCGAAGAATGTTTCCGATGTAGACCAAATATCGCCCAACTCATCGAAAGCAAGATGATTTCTGTTGGTATATGTCTTTAAAGCATTATATTTACCGAGCGGCGCACTTTCTCTAAGAGCAGCAGTAGCGTCAGGATCTGCTTGAATAACCGTCTCGCATTTAAAAGGTCCACAGTTTTCAACTTCTATCATAACCTGTTCATGCTGAACGAATAGAGATTGAACTACTACCGATGCTATTGGTAGTGCTATGAATAGCAACATGAAAAGAAGTGATGGAAGAATAAACCAGAAAAAAGTGCGGTGCTTCATGTGTAAGATACTTTGAAAGATGGCGCTCTGAAAGCGCCATCTAGTTTTCCTAATTTATTTCAGAAAGCCTTTTTCTTTCGCAGATGCTGTGTAAGCAGCCTCAATATCAGCTAAAGTTTGCTCTGCACTTTCGTTACCTTGAAGGAAATCTGGAACCTCTGCAACAAACGCACCGTGCAATAAGCCCATGTAAGGTAACATTGGATAAGGTTCCGCTCCTGCTGCTGCCACCATGGAAACACCCTCTGCAGACTTGCCTGGAACATACGCATCCATCAACCAAACAGCTTTATCGTTGTTTGCTTTGACCATTTCTGCAGAAACACCATTTACTAGCGCTATGAAAGTAGCTTCAGCATCTTCATCACTAATATTTTTAGCAATCGAAAATCCGTCCCACCAAAGCGTTGAAGCAGGATTAGATCCACCGCCAACGGTTGGTGCATTTGCGGGAACGGTGTTACTTACGACAGCTGGCGTAGACCCTTCATCATCAAGCAAACTACCCATTGATGATCCCCATATCTCCGCCATTGCAAGTTCTCCAGACTCCCATAGTGGAACTACTGCGCCAGTGTTGTATGTGAGAAAGTCCGGATTAGAATATTCCATTAGTGATTTCAACATTTCAAGAGTAGCAACGCCCTTTGCGTTATTAACTGAAGCTTCGGCTGTACCAGGTTTGAAAAATTCGCCACCATGACCCAGATACATATTTACAACCTCTTCTCCGAGGTTCCAGTCTGCCTTAGTGAGCATTGCGAAAGGATACTTCATTATACCTGCCGCACGAATTGCTTCAGCTGTCTCCAGGACCTCTTCATATGTTGCTGGAATAGGCTTTCCAACTTTCTCCAATATATCTTGTCTAACTACTAGGTGCTGGGCATTAGCCATAAATGCAACAGCCATAATTTTCCCATCAATTGTGATCAGCTGATTTTTGCCCAAACTTTGTCCATGCTTTGCAACGAGATCATCTAGGGGCCTCAAAAGTCCGTCTGTTAATAGTGGTACAATGGATCCGTTGGTTACGATTTTTGCTGTGTATTCGGCGGGGTTCGCGGTTAAGGCTGGTCCCTGTAGTTCTTGGTGTTTTGCGGTGTGGTTCTTGGCGAACGTAACAGCACCACCTGCACACTCTTCTGCTTTCGAAACGACTGCGTGAAGTGCTGGAAAGTCATTAGCAAGAATACTAATTCTACCACTTTCAATTCCACAACCTGCGAAAGCACTCCCAAAACTGGCTCCTGTCATCAAAGCAGCACAGCTCAGTATTTTAATATATTTCATAGGTTTCTCCCTTAAAACTTTTCAACTCTAAATATATTGGAGAAGGTCTCGCTCGTTTCGAGACGAGGCTTGCCTTCAGTTAAAACTTCCATTTAAATTTTGCATACGCGTGCAAAACGTTAGCATAATACTATCGCAATGCAACAATTTATTTTTGTTATATTAACCAAGAATAACTATGCAAAATCTTGCAAAATATGTGTTGAATAATTATTTAGATGGATTTTTTTTAACACAAAAAAAACTTGACAGTATAGCGCAGAAAGAGCACCATTTTGGATGCAAGCGTATGCAATAAATTAGGTGATTTAGTGGCAAAAATCCAACTTCAAAATATTTCTAAGAAATGGGGTTCGTTTGTTGGAGTTGATAATTTCAATCTGGTGATTCCTGATAAAGAGTTTCTTGTACTCCTTGGTCCCTCTGGATGTGGAAAGACAACCACGATGCGAATGATCGCCGGTTTGGAAGAGGTAACGGAAGGGCAAATTTCAATTAATGACCAGATTGTAAATGATCTCGACCCGAAGGACCGGGATGTTGCAATGGTTTTTCAAAGTTATGCTCTCTATCCAAATCTCAATGTGTATGAAAATATAAGATTCCCTTTGCGAATGAGAAAAACAAACCCAAGTGAGCAAAAGGAGAAAGTTATGCGAGCCGCAGAAATGGTAGAGCTAACAGACTTCTTACACAGAAGGCCAGCCGAATTATCAGGAGGGCAAAGGCAAAGAGTTGCTCTTGCAAGAGCAATTGTGCGAGAACCAAATGTTTTCTTGATGGATGAGCCACTGTCAAACCTCGATGCGAAATTGAGAGTATCCACAAGACATCAAATTAAGAATTTGAGCCACGAGCTACAGATTACAACTATTTATGTGACACATGACCAAATTGAAGCAATGACGCTAGCAGATCGAGTTGTTGTAATGAACAAAGGGGTCATCCAGCAAGTTGGCACCCCAACTGAAATTTATGATAAGCCAAGCAATGTTTTTGTAGCTGGATTTATTGGTAGTCCTGCAATGAACCTCATTGAGGGCCAGATTTCTAATGGAAATTTTACCGCAGAAAATGTCAAGGTTTCAGGTTTCGATCAGAAGTTAAATGGTAAAATTACTCTCGGCTTTAGAGCCGAAGATGCAGAAATGGCCAAGAAAGGAAATGCTACTGCACCATTATACTCTATCGAGCTTTTAGGGGACGCGACAATTTCGACAATGAGACTTGGTGGGGCAATATGTTCAGTAAAAGGTCCGAAGGATTACCGTGCTGAAATCGGGCACTCTGTGGCAGCGTCAATCCCACAGAAAGCGTGCCATCTATTTAACGCCAAAAATGGGGAGCGAATATCTTGAAACACAATTCTGCTATCGACCAGATAAAAGTTTATAAGGAAGGTTTAGTGAGGTGGGTTTGATGAAAAAAACAACTTTACAAATAGTAAAAGAAATGGAGCAAGCACTTGAACGAGCAGAGGTAGACTGTTCAGATTATTTTCACGACGATTTTGATTGGATTGCTAATTTTGGCTGTGGAACAAAACGCGGTTTAGACGAATTCGAGCGAGCTTGGTACAAACCGTTTCGCGATGCGTTTGGGGATCGGCATTTTGCTACAGAACATTATTTAGAGGATGGTAATTGGGCCGCTTGTTTTGGGCACTGCGAAGCTACACATCACGGTGATTTTATGGGAATTGCTCCTACCTGGAAGCGAATTAAGATACCATATATTGACTTTTGGCGGGTTGAGGAAGGGAAAATTGCTGAAAACCGCGTAAGTGTAGACTTTCCTGCAATACTCGCTCAATTGGGCCAAGATATTTTCAATGGCAAAGGTTGGGATAAACTAGATAGCAAGCCGCCTAAAAATTCATCCTTAAGTTTTGCCTGATATACGAAAGAAATTTACCATGACAGATAAAAAACGATTAAATAATATAACTGCTAGATCTGATTCATCATGAACCAAAATCGCCCAGAACAAGCTATTTTATCAAGAAGTACTGACTTATCAAAAACAGCTGAAACTAAGGCAGTAATTGAGCGGATGGTCGATGGCCTTAACGATCACCGAATAGAAGATATAGGCGAGTTTTTTAGCGAGGGGTTTCGGTGGATGGGTAACACCGGTTGTGGCACCAAAAAGGGCCTAAAAGAATTTCAAGACAATTGGCAAAAACCATTTCAAGCTGCATTCTCTGACAAAGTTTGCATTGATGAAGCTAGACTATACATGGGCGAGTGGGCAGCAGCATTTGGTAGGCAAGAAGCTGTTCACTCAGGAACGTTCATGGGCATAGAACCAACGGGTAAAAAAATAGAAATTCGTTACATGGACTTTTGGAAAGTAGTCGATGGGAAAATTATAGACAATTGGGTAATGGTAGATTTTCCACATGTTGCTGCTCAACTGGGACATGATTTATTCAATGGAGAAGGCTGGGAAGCCTATGATCGTGGTGAGAAAAATCCTCCACAGCCAGAAAACTGAGGGAGCTATGGGAATAAAGTTTTTAAAAAAATCAAAACCTGAGTCTGAGCGTGTGGAAGATGATGCAAAAGTACGCATGACAGTTGAAGAAACCTTAAAAGATATTGAGCTCCGAGGTGACGTTGCTGTGAAAGCATTAAGCCAAAAATTTGATGGATATGCACCAGAAAATTTTCAGTTAAATGAAAGCCAAATTCTGGCTGCAATACAGAAAGTTTCTAGGCGCGACATGGAAGATATAAAATTTGCACAAACACAAATCCGTCGTTTTGCCGAGGAGCAGAAAGCATCAATGAAAGATATTGAGGTTGAAACAGTTCCAGGTGTTATTTTGGGGCATAAAAATATCCCAGTGCAGTCCGTTGGATGTTATGTTCCTGGTGGTAAATTTCCGATGGTAGCGTCGGCCCACATGTCTGTACTAACAGCATCAGTCGCAGGAGTACCACGCATTATAGCTTCCGCACCGCCGGTAAACGGAGAGCCACATCCTGCCATTGTTGCAGCAATGCACATGGCGGGCGCTAATGAGATATATGTCTTAGGGGGCATACAAGCGGTTGGAGCTATGGCTATTGGGACAGAAACGATCAAATCTGTGGACATGCTTGTAGGACCGGGAAATGCCTTCGTGGCCGAAGCGAAAAGACAATTATTCGGAAGGGTTGGAATTGATCTTTTTGCAGGACCAACAGAAACAATGGTTATAGCAGATTTAACAGTTGATCCTGAAATCTGCGCAACCGATCTGCTGGGGCAAGCCGAACATGGATACAACTCTCCTGCCTGTATGATTACAAACAGTGACAAATTAGCCAATGACACATTGAGCGAAATACATAGACTACTAGAACGGCTACCAACTCGGGAAACTGCGGAAGCTAGTTGGCGTGATTATGGAGATATTATTATCTGTGATAGCCATGAGGAAATGCTGCAAGTTGCAAATGACATGTCTTATGAGCACGTGCAGGTCATGACTGATCGAGATGATTGGTATTTAGAAAAAATGCATTCTTACGGAGCTTTATTTCTCGGACCCCGGACAAATGTAGCTAATGGCGACAAAGTAATTGGAACTAATCACACTCTACCCACCAAAAAGGCAGGAAGATATACTGGCGGTCTATGGGTTGGAAAGTACCTAAAAACACATAGTTACCAAAAAATTATCACTGACGAAGCTGCAACTCTGATAGGAGAATATGGATCTCGTCTTTGTATGCTTGAGGGATTTGTTGGACATGCGGAGCAATGTAATGTTCGTGTTCGGCGTTATGGTCGTAAAAATATTGCTTATGGAACTGCAGCCGAGTGAATAAGACTTTATAGATAGGATCCTCTCAGTGGCGTGTATTCATACATCAAATAAAACATCTATGAGTAAACTGCGCTCTGCTATGTACAACTTTGATGAAACAGATACTCGTAAAGTAATTTCAAGTTTATTCACTCCTGATGCAATAATTCATATGCCATGGCCATTGGGAGACATGACTGGACCAGATGAGTTGTACGACACATGCTACAAACCACTGCTTAGATCAGTACCAGATTTAGAAAGGCGCGATTGGATAGTTGTTGGCGGTTTAACTAAAGCGGGCGATGAATGGGTCGGCTGTGGCGGTCATTACACTGGAACATTTACAGCACCTTGGCTTGATATACCACCAACAGGTCATTTAGTGCCCATGCGATTCCATGAATTCTATAAATTCTGGGAAGGTAAGATTGTAGAAGTCCAAGCAATCTGGGACGTTCCAGAAGTTATGATGCAAGCAAACTCTTGGCCAATGGCACCCTCCCTCGGCCGCGAGTATCACATTCCCGGGCCAGCGACACTAGATGGAATCGTAACAGGTCCTTGGAATAAACAAAAGTCAGATAGAAGTTGCTCACTTGTTATTGAAATGCTGGAATATATGAAGCTTCATCCGAGTACCGGTGGCCCTGAAGTTATGGAAATGGAAAGGTTTTGGCATCCCAAAATGAATTGGTATGGTCCAGCTGGAATAGGAACAGGCCGAGGCATCTCTGGGTTCAGACATTGGCATCAAATTCCATTTTTAAATGGGATGCCAGACCGAGGTAAATTTGTTGAAGAAATAGTTTACCATTTTTTTGGTGACGAGGATTATGCTGCAGTGACAGGCTGGCCCAATATGATCCAAACCTTATCAGATGATGGATGGATGGGCATCGCACCCTCTGGAAAAAGAATTAATATGTGCAGCCTCGACTTCTGGCGTATTGAGAATGGCTTAATTCGTGAAAACTGGGTACTAGTTGATCTTCTTGATATGTACCGTCAGATCGGCGTTGATGTACTAGCCCGCATGCGTGAATTCAATAAATGTAGAAATCTTACAATTGATTAAGCGAGCTTCAGCATGATTAACCTACCAAGAATGCCATCCATGTCTTTAGAAGGGAAAACAGCAATCGTCACTGGCGCATCATCTGGGATAGGTCAGGGTGCCGCAGCAGCCCTTGCTGGTGCAGGCGCCGGTGTAATTTGCGTGGCTCGTGGACGGGATCGGTTAGTTGAAACTGAGAAAGCATTAAAAGAAAACGGCTGGAATGTGAGATCGGAAATTGTGGACATTAACCACCACTCTGAAATCGAAAATATCTTCGAGAAGCATAAAATAGATATTGTTGTAAATGCAGCAGGCCAAGCACGGCATTCACCGGCGATAGAGACAAAATTAAAAGATTACGACGCTGTGATGAATGTAAATTTACGATCTGCTTACTTTATCTCAACAATAGCTGCAAAATCAATGTTAGATAGAGATATTTGCGGATCCATAATTCACATATCAAGTCAAATGGCTCATGTGGGAGGAATTGATCGAGCAGTTTATTCAGCATCAAAGCACGCGATTGAAGGAATGGTTAAGTCTATGGCTATCGAATGGGGACCCAATGGTATCCGTATCAATTCTATTTGCCCTACCTTTGTACGTACTCCACTCACAGAATCAACTTTTCAAAATCCAGATCGGGTTAACTGGATTAAAAGTAAGATTAAACTGGGACGGGTTGCAGAGGTCTCTGATATTATGGGCGCTGTTTTATACCTTGCTACAGATCTATCATCTATGGTCACGGGAACATCAATTTTAGTTGATGGAGGCTGGACAGCAGAATGAGCAATGTTCGCGTCACTTCTCAACAAGTTGCTCAAAAAGCAGGTGTATCACAATCTGCAGTTAGCAGAGTTTTCACACCCGGAGCATCTGCATCCATGAAAACTATAGAGAAAGTTCAAAAGGCTGCAGCAGAATTAGGATACCGGCCAAATTCGTTGGCACGCGCTATGGTGTCCGGAAAGAGTAGAATAATTGGCTTGGTAGTAGCCTACTTAAATAATCAATTTTACCCAGAAGCTCTAGAAAACCTATCTAAGAAATTACAGGAACGGGGTTATCACGTTTTAGTATTTATGGCATCAAACTCGTCAGAAAACATAGACACGGTAGTAGAAGAAATTCTTGACTACCAGGTAGATGGAATTATCGCAGCGTCTGTCTCTCTTTCTCCCGAATTATCCAATAAATGTCGTGCCGCAAGAGTTCCATTAGTATTGTTCAACAGAGCACATGATAGTCCAAAGATGTCTGCCGTGACATCTGACAACTACGCCGGCGGTCAGAAAGTTGCAAAGTACTTAATTTCTGCAGGTTACAATAGGATTTCGTATATAGCCGGATGGGAAGGAGCATCCACGCAACGTGATCGTGAAGCTGGGTTCATGGATAAATTAAATGCTTCGGGAATTGATCTTTTCTCCCGTGGATGTGGTAAGTTCGAAATGGAAGAAGCAAGTAGAGCTACACTTGAGATGTTTAGCAAAGCTAAAGACCTTAGACCCGAGGTAGTTTTTGTAGCAAATGACCACATGGCTTTAGCCGTTATGGATACACTGAGATACAAACTGGGACTAAAAGTTCCGGAAGATGTATCGGTAGTGGGATACGATGATGTTCCAGCTGCTGCTTGGCCGTCATATAATTTAACAACAGTAAGACAATGTTCAGGCCAAATGGTTAATATTACAATCGATATCCTTCTTGAGGAAATTGAAAGTGACAACTCACAACCACGGATTGTAAAAATAGATGGGCCATTAATTATCCGAGGCTCAAGTAGAAAAGTTAAGGGAGCCGAATATGAAAGGATTTCGCTACACCAGTACTACGGCAAAGATATGTTCCTTCGAATGCCACTCGGCATTTCTCGCGGAAACTCTGGGGTTATCGCTAAAACTATGGAAACGCTTGTTGAGTTTCCAGACCGCGAACTTTTGGGTGAGGATGTGATTTGGTCAGGAGATGAGAACAACGGAATGTTAAGTTCTCACAGACTTTTCTGTATCGGAACGCATCTTGGAGACAGTATGTTTGGCCCAGCAACTGGTAAAAAAGTAGTTTTCCGAGCGATTGCAGACTGTTATGCCATAAATAATTCAATCACAGACGAGTGGCTTGTCAGAGATTACGGTGGTATTGCTAAGCAACTAGGCTGGAATTCGAAAGCACTCGCAGGAAAGATTATAGAGGATGAAGGGGGCCTAGATCAGTGTAACAAACCCTTAGACCGCTCGACGTACGAAGAAGGGCCATATAAAGGCCGCGGGAATGAAAACGAGTGGGGGTGTAAATACGCAGATACTATTGAGAAAATAATGTCAGCGGAGCTGTCCGTTATTCACGATGATTATGATCGAGCAATTCATGGTGAATATACCGGACAGGTTCTGGCGAGAGGATGGCATGAAGTTGATAAATTTTGGATTGGGCTCAGATCATCCTTTCCATCGGCAAAGTTTTCAATAGAACATCGAATCGGACGTCAAGATGAAAATATGCCTCCCCGCGCAGCGCTAAGATGGGTTTTAGAAGGCCAACATGACGGGTGGGGAGTATTTGGAAAACCTACAGGTGCTGATGTTTATATTATGGGTATGGCACATGCCGAATACGGTGCTTTGGTGACAGGAATGCCAAAAATAAGAAAAGAATATGTTCTGTATGATGAAGTCGCAATTTGGAAACAAATTCTTATGAAAACTGGGTAAAGATCATATAGATTAATAGCATTATACTCGTTTCATTCTATACTTGTTCGAATTTTTCAATAAAGTTTTCTAATGAACCCAAAAACTTTACCAATCTTTCTAATGATTGGAGCAATATTCTGCTTTGCGTCTATGGATGCTGTTGCAAAATATTTAATGCAGGAAATTGGCCCCGTCCAAACGATTTGGGCTAGATACACAGTCCAAGCAGTACTTGTAACATTACTAATACTTCCCCGTATAAATATATATGGAAAAACAAGGTACCCAAAATTACAATTCTTTAGATCTGTAGCTTTAATGCTGGCTACAACATTGTTTTTCTTCGCCTTCTCTCGATTGGGTTTAGCAGAAGCAACAGCCTTATTTAATATTAGTCCAGTATTAATTACCTTGGGAGCCTTCTTATTTCTGAAGGAAAAAATTGGTCGTAAACGTACCATAGGCATAGCCGTGTCGCTTTTAGGCGCTTTGATAATCATACGCCCTGGAAGTGACGTTTTTACCATCTATGCTCTTTTTCCTATTGGTGGAGCAATCTGTTACTCAGCTTACAATCTGGCGACACGCTTTGTTGGTTCAGATGAAAGCCCATGGACATCCCTATTTTACGCTGCGCTTTTTGGAGCCGTTTGCTATTCCGTCTACATTGCTTTTCACTGGACGCCTATGTCTGCTAAGGCAATCATCTTAACTGTAATAATCGGACTAATTGCGACAGCAGGGCACTTGTGTTTAATTAAAGCTCTCACAGTTGGGGAAGCAAGTCTTGTGGCACCATTTGGTCACACAAGCTTACTTTTTGCTATGATGTGGGGTATTATCTTATTTAACAACTATCCCGATTTTTGGACAATAACTGGAGCTATCGTAATAGTAGGAGCAGGTGTGTACGTGTGGGCTAGAGAGCGAGCGACGACACCAGTTTAAACGTTAAATCTTCAAATTTTTGGCTTAAAATTCTCGCTAAAAAACTTAAACCAGTTTCCACCCATTACCTTTGATATCAGCGCGGCATCCATACCTGTATTCTTTAAACCTGTACTTAAATTTGTAAAATCGAGATTACCTCCAAACCAACTTGGCATATCAGGAAATCCAGGTTTCTCAACACTTCCTTCTCCGTAATCAATTGATTTTGTCCAGCGGCCAACCCGCATCCATTCGACAACACTATCCGGTTGATCTTGGCAGAGATCCGTCCCAATACCAACGTTTCCCTCGCCCATTAAATCGATAGTTTTTGCCACCATGTCGCAAAAACTTTGTAGACTACAGTCACTACTGTTTTTCAGATGATGGGGGTAGATTGAAAAACCCAACATCCCACCACTGTCACCAAGAGCTTTTAATACATCTTTAGACTTGTTCCGAAGAGCGGGGTGCCAAAAACTAGGATTAGCATGTGTAATAGCGATAGGACGTGAAGAATGATCAATGGCGTCCAATGTCGAACGTTCAGCAGAATGACTCATATCAACAACCAAACCAACTCTGTTCATTTCCGACACAACTTCTC
>LULK01000539.1_pt1 | contig 21801 bp, 25 predicted proteins | sample 728181 | NCBI WGS metagenome assembly LULK01 (sample SAMN03860291, study PRJNA289734) | marine metagenome | biome: seawater column; feature: ocean; material: water; isolation source: Red Sea water column Station 169 - depth 10m | place: Saudi Arabia: Red Sea | collected 2011-10-15 | depth 10 m | reverse complement strand
TAGTAAGACAATTGTTTATGAAGATAGTCATCACTCTTTTGATTCTGTAGATCCAGTAGTATTTGTGCCTAATGCAATAGCAGTTGGGAGAAGACATACAATAGTCGGAAAAGATGGCAAACACTATCATCTAGATGACAAAGGAAAAAAAACTATGATGAATGAGCCGCATGAGAGAACAAAATTATTTAAAGAAAAGGCAAAGATAGGGGCTCATTTGGGCTGTAATTGGCAAGCTAGGAGATCATCTATGAAAGACTCCATTCAGTTTCTTTTAGAACATAGTCAATAAATATAAAAGGGAGAATAAAATGAGACGAATAATAACTGGTCATAATGAAAATGGTAAATCCATCATTTCAATAGACGGACCTCCTGCCCGATCGCTGGGAGAGGATGCTGGAGGATTATTTGAAATCTGGAATACTGACGGATCTGGGTTCGAAACTAAATCAGATAAAGATAGAGCAGACATAGATATTAAGTTATCGCCCGTTAAAGGCGGAACAAAATTCAGATATTTTCAGATTAATCCAATTCCAGAAGGAGTCCCTCAGGATGTTATAGAGGCGGCTACCGCAGAGGCTTTTGAGAAAATGGGAGCAGCTCATCATAGGGTTGATACCACACGAAATGCAGCAATGCATGAGACCGATACCATTGATTACATTATTCTACTAAAAGGGGATGTCACTCTGATTTTGGATGAAGAGGAGGTCAAACTCCAACCGCATGACGTTGTTGTGCAAAGAGGTACAAATCACGCCTGGGTAAATAATGGTTCTGATCCAGCATTACTTATAGCTGTTCTGATTGATAGCAATATCGTTTAGTTAAAAATTAAATTTGTGTTATCAGGCTCAATAATTTAAAGTGCATAGCCCTTAATTTAGAATGAAAATTATGCAAGAATTTTCGGACAAAACTGCCATAAGCTTATCAATGATATGTTTGGTACATTGCCTAGTTTTACCTTCATTTTTAGTAATACTTTCAGGATATTTCACAATTTCTTATGAAAACGAGCTCGTTCACTATCTGCTGCTACTAATCTCGGTACCTGTAAGTTTGTATGCCCTAATTAATGGGGCTAGGAATCATTCAAATTTCATTTACTTAATGTCGGGAATAACTGGGATCATTAGTTTGATATTTGCAGTTACTATGGGGGTTGAGCTTTGGGATGAGAGTGGAGAAATAGTTTTTACCAGCATTGGCGCTTCTCTTGTTGCATTTTCGCATTATAAAAACTACAAGCTTTGCAGAGAAGTAGAATGTGATTCTTGCCACTAAGCCTAATCAGTTACTTAAATGCTTTTTCTTACTGCACTACACAGTATCAGTTTAATGATTTTGAAATTTTTTTAAGTCAAAAGTTAATTAAGAGTTTTCTCTTCATCTATCCACTCATCAATTAAATCTTCTAGGATAAATAAAGGCACTATACCTTGATCTAAAATTATTGAATGAAATTTTCTCAGGTCAAATTTTGCACCTAGTTCTTTCATGGCCTTAGCTCTTAGATCTAAGATTTTTATCATGCCCATCTTGTAACTGGTAGCTTGTCCAGGCCAAACAATATATCTTTCTATTTCAACTCTTACCTCAGTATCAGACATCCCAGTTACTTTTTTCATATAGTCCATGGCTTTTTCTCTAGTCCATTTTTTGTAATGGATACCTGTATCTACTACCAATCTATTAGCTCTAAACATTTCACTTTGAAGTACTCCCAACTCATCATAGAGACTTTTAGTCATTCCGACTTCAACTCCTAATTGTTCAGCATAAAGGGCCCAACCTTCAGTATAAGCTGAAGTTCTGTAACCAAGACGTCTATATAAAGTCAGTTCATCATTTTCCAAATTCAATGCTATTTGAAAGTGATGCCCTGGCACGGCCTCGTGAAATGTTAATGTTCTCATTCCAAATTTTGGAGTTTGCTTTATGTCATATAAATTCGCGTAGAATACTCCAGGTCGCGAGCCATCCAAACTGGGTGACTGATAATAACCGCCTGCAGCGGTCTTCTCTGAGTATTCGGGCACTGCCCTTACTTCTACAGGGCTTTCCGGAAAATCGAAAAAGTACGGTTTAACATCCTGCTCTGCCTCTTTAACCATCTGATTGTAATCTTTAATAACTATTTCTTTTCTATCCGGCGTATCTTCATATAAAAATTCTGGATTTTCATTAAGATCACTCATCATCTCTCCTATTGGCTTATTAACTTCATAACCAAGCTCTATGAAAATTTGTTTAATTCTATTTCCAATTCTTTCTACTTCTTGCAAGCCAATTTCATGAATTTCAGCTGCAGAGTAGTCGGTTGTTGTATAAGTTCTCAGTCTGAGAGCATAGAAATCATCACCATCAGGTAAGGACCAGACTCCATGATATTGATTTGCATATTTATAGTTCTCAATCATGAAATTTAGAATTGATTTATAGCCCGGCTTAACATTATCTTTGATAGCTCCACTTAATTCATTTATTAGCTTAGCTCTTTCGCCTGCAACTATTCCCATATCATCAATTTTTTTTATAAATATTTGCATTAAGGGGTTGTTGGAGTCTTCGTAGCCAATTAGCTCCTCAAGCTGTCCAATTACATGGTCCATAACAAATTTAGGAAGAAAAATTTCTTGCTCTTTTTGTGCTTTTAACCAGCTTAGATTTTCAAGCAGAACTTCATCAAACATTTCAACCCTATCTATATAGTTACGTGCATCATTTAAACTTTTCATAGGATGAGTGTCAGTCATAAACTCTACTAAGTTCAAGTGATTACCACTTATTTGATTGAATGGATACGAGTGATATTTAAAGCGCTCATATGCTTCAATATCATTTTGTGTGTCAAATATAGCTATCTTTTGAGTTATCTTTTGACTTTTGCTAAGTTTGCTTTCATCAAAACCTTCCAAAATATTTAAACGATTTAGATTATGTTTGTAATCCTCATTTCTTTTATCAGAGGTTTGTACTGACAGCCTTTCGTTATGTCTAAAGATGAAACCAAAATTATCAAACACACCAAGATTAGTCATATATTCGGGTGAGTCAGTTATTTTCTTGATTAGATCTTTTGCTAAATAGTGATCTATCGAAACAGGTTTCTGCGAATATAGGTTCATCAGGTACAAACAAGAACTTATAAAAATGACTGTTAATAAAATTCCCGAACTTAGGAGTATTTTTTTCATAAATTTACCAAATGGTTTTTAACCAATATGCTTCTATAAGCACTAATCTATTTTTTTAATAACGATTATAAAATATTTTTCATTTAATGAAGAAACCCGATGACTATTGTTAGAATAAAATCTAGCCTTTGTTTATTTAACTGGAGAAAATAATGAAAATATCAGCAATTGCAGTGCTAATTTTGTCATTCAATTTAAAGTCTGCTGTCTACGAGATTAGAGATTACACAATTGAAGAAGAGTTTTTTGAAGCATACGTATATTGGGCCGAGAATTACTTCATGCCGTATGGAATGGAAAGAATCGAAATAGTAGATTTTTGGATAAGTAGGGGAGATGAGGCTATTGTGGAAGGCACTAATCCCGTAGTATCTCCTAACGGTCAACCAAATGTAACATGGGTTGCAAAGTACGACAGCCGAGAAGACAGAGATACATTTTTTGCTAATTTAGATGTTGATCCAGAATGGGAAGAAGTTTGGTCCAAACACCCCAATCCAGATGCATACATTCACTCAAATGCGAGATTCTTTAGTTCTATAAAGTAGGTCCTGAAGGAGTTTATACAGAAATAAAACCTAGTTATATAGATTTCAATGATGCCAAAAAAGTTTGTACATTGATTATATTTATACTATAATGCAGGCACGTTCATCTTAATCTGCAGGTTAAGACGGAAGTAGGGAGATAGGAAAACCTCTTTCTTTGATCAAAGAAAGGCAAGCAAGTACCGAAAGGGAACGAGACCGAATATCTACCGAAGGAACGCGTTGAGAAGGGTGTATATCGAAAGATATATGTACGAAATCGATACGAAAACTGGAGGGCACGATATGACTACTAAATACAGAGGTGTTGAAGTTGCTCCTTTAAACAATGCCGCAGGAAGCGAAATACCTGCTAACACTGTTTACAGAGGCGTTCAGCAAAAAATCGTAGAAAGTAAGTCAACTCAGCCAGGTAAAGGAATTTACCGCGGCGTCGAAAGAGTTGCTTAATTTTTATTAAGATTAAAAGGGAGGCTATTGCCTCCCTTTTTTTTAGTATGATTAGTCTAAATGCGATCATATTCAACAAAAATAATTAGCTGATGAAATGCATACTCTGCAATCATCCTGATACTCAATTATTTTATAGAGAGAATAAAAAAAAATATCATAAGTGTCCTAAATGCTCTCTTATTTTCCTGGATAGCAAAAATTACTTATCAAACAAAGATGAGCGAATTAGATATGAGCATCATCAAAACTTTATTGATGATGAGAAATATATACAATTCCTTTCAAAGCTCTTCATTCCACTGAAAGAAAGATTAACTAATCATAAAGAGGGGTTGGATTTTGGATGCGGACCTGGGCCAGCACTGGCAAAAATGTTTAATGACGCGGGTTATATTATGGATGTATATGATCCTTATTTTTTCCCGAATGAAACTATTTTTTCAAAACCCTATGACTTTATATCCTGCACAGAAGTTTTAGAGCATGTCTTTGATCCCGGAAAAGTAATCTTTGATTTAAATAAAATACTAAAAAAAGATGGATGGTTAGGAGTCATGACTAATTTTTATGATGAAAATATAGATTTTGCCTCTTGGTATTATCGCAAAGACCCAACTCATGTAGCCTTTTACTCTAAAGAAACTCTCACGAATATTGCATCTAACATGTCTTGGACCTTAGAATTTCCAGACAAGAATATTGTTTTGTTTAAAAAATAATTATGTTTGAATCAATCATCCGTTTATACAGGAGAAATAAATGAAAAAGTTTTTATTGGTAATAAGTATGATTGCCCCACTGACAATGATTTTCCCAATGCATCATGAAGGAGTAAAAGGAGACAGTCCTTTTCTTCTTATTGCAAGAATTCAGGTTAAACCTGGAAAGGTAAATGAATATTTAGAGATAGCAGATACCGTAGATAATGCGGTACAGGAAGCTGAACCTGGAATGTTGTTTCATAACTTTGATTCAGACCCTTTGAATCCATTGAAATTTACCTGGAGTGAAGTTTATGAAAATAGTGAAGCTTTATTATTTCATCTTAATGCTCCTTATATTCCAGAATATGTAGGTGCGCATGACAGATTGGCAGATAGTTTTGAAATAGAAATTTACGGTAATATTTCCAAAGAGGCCTTTGAAGCTGTAACAGCTCTCGGGTTTCCATTCAAACACTTTAAAACAACTAGAGTTGGCTATACCAGAGATAATATTCTTACCAATAAGAGAAAAGAAAATATCGGTAAAGCCCAAGAATTTTTAGATACGGCATTTTCTAATCCAGATAAAGCAAGATCACTTCTCCATGAGGATTTTTCTTTCGAGTTTATGGGAATATGCTCTTTATGTACAAAAGCAGATACAGATAGTTTTTTTAATGAGTTTCTTCCTGAAGTAGGACGTCTAATACCAGAAGGAATAGCTCTTGAGGTAGTCGACACCATTGGAGATAGTGATAGTGTTGTTTTAAGGGTTTCTGGAAAAGCGCAAGGAATTAACGGAACTTATAATAATAATTATGCTATGGTTTATAAGTTTGCTGATGGAAAAATTATTAGTTTGAATGAGTACCACAGCGATCTTCTGGCAGAAACCAGGCTATATAAAAAACAAGTTATACCAACTAATTAAGGGGGAAAGATGTACAGTCACATAATGGTAGGAGCTAATGACATTGAAGAGTCTAAAAAATTCTATGACAGCACTTTTGCTGTCCTAGGCGGAGAACCAGGAGTTCTTTCCGTAAATCCAACTGGTCACAAAAGATATATGTATTTTTTGGATGGAAATGTTTTTCTCATTTCTGAACCAATTGATGATCAGATTGCAACTCATGGCAATGGAAGCACCATAGGTTTCTCCGTAAAGAGTGCAGAGCAAGGAGATGAATGGCATGAAGTGGGAATTAATAATGGAGGCTCTACGTGTGAGGACCCTCCAGGTATACGTGAAGGTATGGGAATGAAGATGTATCTTGCTTACTTAAGAGATCCTTCTGGAAATAAACTTTGTGGAATTCTTAATATGACATAGTTCTTCCAGGTAAGAGCAAAAAAAATAGGCCTCACGGCCTATTTTTTTGTTTGAATGAAGTATCAAAATTCGAACGCCTTAAATTTTAAGGTCCCTTCAACAAGATCTACTTTTCCTTCAGCATAAATCATTCCTCCGTCAGAGAAAGTATCAAGTGTATACATGTTCACAATTTTACCTTCTCTTTTCCATATTCCTTGGAGGGTAGCCGTAACCATGACTCCATCATTATTAATGGATCTAACTTGACCATCAAAATCTCCCTGAGTGTTATCACCAGATCTAGATCTAAAGTTATGGGTAAGGTACACCTTTCCAAAACCTTCTCCGACTATTCCTTCAGATGTAATAGTGCTATCCGTATTAGTTGCACTCCATGAAGTTATTTTAAATTCAGCATCAAATGAATCTCCTTGGACATCCAAGGCAAATAATGCACTAACATTTGTAAGTAAAAATGTTGTTATGGCAAAAAGGCCAATTTGTTTTATTAATTTAATTTTCATATATTTTTAATTATTTAGGCGATGATTCAGGTTGGTAAGAATAATAATCAACTAATGGAATCATTAGGTGAGCATAAGGCGAGCCTTCAAACATTACATAAGGCGCACCAGTCGTATAGTCTGTTGATTGACCCTGTAAAGAAGAAGGATCTTTTGGCATTAGCATCATATGAGGGCCTGATTCTATAAAGTGCATATGACCTGCATCTTTTTGGCCGTCCGTACCAACTGTAAAATTATCAACACCTAAATCTCCGTGAATCATCCACATCCATCCATCACCTTCCATATCTGGAACGGTTCCCGCTTTATAGGCATTAGCCCATGCAACTGCGTTTGCATCGGAACATGCTGGGGCAGCAGAATGAGCATCTTCGAATCCTCCTTCAGGCATAGGCATAAAGGCTTCACACCTCCATCCATTGGAACCCTCTCTTAAAACTGTTCCATCAGCCCCTATTACTGTAGCAAGATCACCAATAAAGTCTGGAGCTGCTGAAGTATAAGCCCAAATTTGCCACTCAGAAGAATCATGTGAGACTTGAGGCTCACCATTTTTTTCTGAAACACTCATATCTGTCCCACATGATATGAGACTGAAAAATGCGGTTATTAAACTGATTTTTTTTATCATTTTTCCTCCAATGATTATTTTGTTATTGTCAGTATATCTTTTCATAAAAAAAAGGAGAATATTATGAAATTTATTAAATATGGCATTGCCATAATCATGTCAGGATTTTTTTCTTTATCTGCATTAGCACATGACCCAAAAGGTGAATCATTTACTCTTTCAGGAACTATAACATCAGTTGAACTTACTGATGGCGGCGGAACTATTACTGTTTCTTCTGAAGCTGGGAGATATGGAAAAGTTTTCTTAACTTACAATGTAAGTTTAAATTCGGCCTTGCCTGATCAGGGTTATTTCTCTGGAAGAGGGGTGGGGTTTAACGATGGTGTAAGACAAGCCGGATCTAGACAAGGTGTCTTTAGACGAGAAGGGGCCATTATGAAGTTTTGGTCTTTAGATGATGTAACAGATGGCAATATGAACTATTGTGAAACTGTTATGAATTTAGAAACTGAAACAGTAGAGATGACCTTCTATCCATTTTAACTATTTTAAAAAAACCCTCCTCTTGGAGGGTTTTTTGTACAACATAAATTGAATTACATAAGTAAGCATTGGCAAATTTTATCTATCCTTTTGCTAGGATGTGTTTTAAGGTTTTATAATTTAGGGCTTATTCCAGGACCAGTTTTTGATGAAGTCTTTTACCCAGTCTTCGCTTTAAATTACTTAGGTGGAGATACCTTTTTCTCGGTACACCCCCCTCTGGGATCATATATCCTGACATTTGGTATTATTCTTTATGACTTTTTACCTTGGACAGATTCTATTGATTTCTCCCTTGCTGAGCTAGGAGATTTAAATCCATTATCATATAGATGGATAGGGGCTGTCTCGGGCATAGGTCTCATTTATGTTGGCTACAGGCTGGCCCTGGAGATTTATCATAAAAAATTATTTGCTCTATTAGTCGCCCTATTTTTTACTTTAGATGGGTCTTTATTGGTGGATTCAAGATTCGGACTCATAAATATTTACCTCACCTTATTCGGATTTACGTCTTTATTATTTTTTATAACAGGCATTAAAGCTCAAAGTAGAGGTAGGCTGCTATTGTCTGGTCTTATGCTCGGAGCGGTAATCTCAATAAAATGGAATGGTTTAGGATTCTGGCTAACTCTTATGTTTTTCTCATTTGTGATATTTCTAATCAAAAGATCAATGTTAGATTCAAATGGAAAATATGATAATCCAGATATTAGTCAAATCTTATTAGTCTTCTTTACGCCTTTTATAGTGTATTTTATCTTGTGGTTCCCGGATATTTTGCATAACGAAATGACATTTTCTGATAAGCACTCACAGATGATTTCTTACCACTTTGATAACACGGATCAAAAGGCCCATCCTTACAGCTCTTCATGGTACACATGGCCATTCATGATAAGACCAATAGGTTATTTCTTTGATTCTGAAATAATAATTAATGCCCAAGGGATAAGTTCAGAACTATTTAAGGCCATCCATCTTTTCCCTAATCCAGCCCTCAACTTTCTTTCTTTTATTTCTGTAATTTTACTAACATTTAAATGGATAGATATATTGAGTCAATCAATTAACAATAGAAAGGCTCAAGAAGATTTATATCCAGCTAGTCTAATTTTGATGGGGTTTTATGCCAACTTTCTGCCTTGGGCATTAGCCTCCAGATCAACATTTCTTTATCATTATCAACCTGCAGCTTGTTTTGCTTTTATGGCTTTAGCTTTCATGCTTTGTAGGCTAATTAATAAAGGTAAGATTGCAAACATGTCTCTCTATTATGCTTCTTTGGGTTTAATATTGGTTTCTGGTCTGTATTGGCTACCGCTTCAGCTCGGTCTCGAAATCTCCAGTAAAAGCTTTTATTTAAGAATGTGGTTCGAAACATGGATCTAAATAAATTGGAAAAGCAACAAAATATTTGTTTTGTTTTACCTACCTACAACGAGGAAGGAACTATTGAAAGAATAATTGAACAAATCAAGGCAGAAGAAAAAAAGCAAAATATATATAAGTTTTCGATCTTGGTGGTAGATGATAATTCCACTGATCAAACTCAGGCTATAGTCAGGAAAGTCATAGATTCGAGTGAAAATATTTATCTAATTACAGGACAAAAGAAAGGTCTAGGAGATGCTTATAAGAGAGGTTTTTTGTTTGCCCTTGATACTTTGGAAGCTGTTGTAATATTTCAAATGGATTCAGATGGACAACACGATGCTTCTTTAATACCCAAGTTTTTAAAAGAGATTAAAGCTGGAAAGGATGTAGTTATAGGTTCAAGATTTATCACAGGTGGCTCTACACCTGATTTCTCACTTTTTAGATTATTAATAAGCAGAGTTGGTAATTTATTAGTTAGGTACGTAGGAGGTGTAGTTAATATTAAAGACTGTACATCTGGGTATAGGGCTATCAAAAGTTCGTTTCTTAGAGATCTAGATTTCTCATACTTATCTACAAGAGGCTATAGTTTTCAGTCCTCATTGATTTGTGGTTTAGCTTGGCGAGGAGCGGTTATTTCAGAAATACCAATTATTTTTAAGTCTAGAAAGGCAGGTGATTCAAAGCTTTCTTTGAGAGATCAAATTGAATTCCTGCTAAATATACCCAGACTTGGTTTTAGAAATATTGAAGACTTCGTTAAATACTCTCTTGTAGGTTTCTCGGGCGTTGTAATCAATCTTGGAACTTATGCCTTTCTCACAAGATACTATAATTTTTCTGAAGCAATAGCTCCGTTATTTTCAATTGAAGCGGCATTAATTTCAAACTTTTTACTAAATAATTTTTGGACATTTGGAAGGAGATCAAATCAAAGCAGAGTTAGAGTGAAATTCCTTAAGTTTCATTTAGTGAGCGGATTAGGTGCTCTAATAAATTATGTAGTATTTTTATTATTATTCTTTGTTCTTGAAGTCCATGATATTTTCGCAAACCTTATTGGCATAGCTTTTGCAGCTGTAGTTAACTACTTAATTAACTCTAATTGGACATGGAAGGATAATAAATGAAAATCAATAGGTCTTTCATTTTGACTCTATGCCTATTATTTTCTTGTAATGAATCAAAGGAAATAGACATCAAGAATTTCTTTAGCTTGGAAGGAGATGTCTTCTTGCTTGGAGAGTACTTGGCCGACTTAAATTTTGGTTTACATGATATCGAAATCAGCAGCTCAGCCGAAAGAACCCTATTAATAGGTATTCATGGCAGCAATAGCGAGGGTTATGAGTGGGTATATCCGTTAAAGACCCTAAATAACGATACTACTGCAGTTTCTTTCTTTCGCTGGGATGATGGCTCCTGCCCAGACTCTAGTATTGATATTTTACTTAACTCTATCAAGACCAGGCTTAATCAAAGTCCTAACTTAAATAAGGTAATACTTATTGGTCATAGTTACGGAGGCCTTCTAGTAACCACACTCTCTAAAATATGGGATATTGATGTTCCATTGCATATTCACTCTGTAGCAGGCCCTCTTAAAGGAATGGGTATGCTATCTTCACTATGTAATTACCAGCCTCCAAGCTTTTTAGGTAATGGGATTAACCTACATCAATGGAGAACTATTCAAGAACTAGATGGTGCTTTTAAAGACCTAGACTATGACCCTCAAGTAGTGGATATAAAAAATAGCTATGTTACGAGACTGCCCAAAACATACAAAGGAAATAAATTAGGACATAATTGGTCCATTAGCTGGGTAGCTGATGAATTAAGTAAGGAAGAATAAAGCTAACTTAACTTTATAAATGTCATGCGCAACATAGAAAATCTATTTCAAGATCAAGGTATCAACTATGGATGGGTTATGGTTCTGGCAGTCTTTGTTTTGAGCGGATTAGCCTTTGGATCAATGGCATCTATTTCTGTATTTTTAAAACCAGTCTCTTTGGAATTTGGATGGACTAGAGGCCAGACCTCTTTTGCATATACAGTTGCTTCGTTTTCATCTGCTCTTTTCGGAGTAATATGGGGTCAAGTTGCAGATAAGTTTGGAACACGCTGGTTTGGTTTTGTAGGTGCTATTTGTATGAGTTTAGCTCTTTTTTTCCTATCTGGAATGGATTCCGTATTTCAGTTTTATCTCTTATATTTTTTATTTGGAGCTATGGGTAGTGCTCTTTTGTTTTCACCTTTATATGCTAACGTTGGTTTTTGGTTTAAAGAAAATCCTGGACTTGCTTTAGGTTTGGCTGCATCTGGAGGTGCTATTGGTCAGGCGTTTATTCCTCATATTAGTGGTATATTGATTGAATCTTCAGGCTGGAAGTCTGCCTACGTGAACTTAGCTTTTATCTATATCGTAATTGCTTTACCTATTTCTTTTCTTATTAAGGAGTCACCCTGGAGAATTAGTGCAAGATCAGATGATCATAAAGATGATAGATATTTTGTCCTCTCTGAAAAAGAGGTAGTTTCATGGATAAGTCTTGCTGTTATTTTCTGTTGTATTTGTATGGCTATTCCAATCATGCACTTGGTTCCATTATTGACTGATCAAGGATTCTCCCTTGAATTTGCTACCTCTGTTTTGATGGTTTTAATGGTGTCCGGCGCATTCGGCAGAATATTGGATATATCTTAATGTCCCTAGGCCAAACGATTTTTGTTATATGGTTTCCTGACCTTATATCCCCAATGATAATTTATATAATGGCTGCATTATTTGGATTCACCTATTCAGGAGTTATGTCGAGTATTTTGGTTTGTACCAGGATGATGGTTCCTGCAAACTATGGTGCAAGAGCTATGAGTATAACTTCTTTTTTTGGCTGGATTGGAATGGGGTTAGGAGGATTTTTGGGAGGTTATTTCTTTGATATTTATGGGAATTATAATTGGGCGTTTACATTTGCTGGCCTGTCAGGCGTTATAAATCTAATCATCCTTTCATTCTTTTTGCTTTACATAAGAAGAGCAGAAAAGTTAGTTTTCAATTAAAAGAGACATGAAACAAAATCATTCTAAGAAAATTAACCTTATGGGCTTAAGTAGAAGAGAGTTAGAGGATTTTTTTGTTTCCATTGAGGAAAAGCCGTTTAGGGCAACCCAAATAATTAAATGGATACATCAAAGAGGAGTTGCAGATATCTCTCAGATGACCGATCTGTCAAAAGCATTGCGTCAAAGACTAGAAGAAACTTGTGAGATAAAGGTTCCTGAAGTCTTATATGAAAAATCATCAAAAGATGGAACCAAAAAGTGGGTCATTAAAGTTGGAAAAAAAGATTTAATTGAAATGGTTCTTATACCCGAGAAGAACAGAGCTACTTTATGCGTTTCATCACAAGTAGGGTGTGCGGTAGATTGCAGCTTTTGTGCTACTGGAAAGCAGGGATTTTCAAGGAATTTAGGCTTAGATGAAATAATAGGACAAGTTTGGGTTGCTGCTAATTCCTTTGGCTTACCTAGAGAGCCTAACTCAAGACATATTACAAATGTGGTAATGATGGGAATGGGAGAGCCATTGCTAAACTTTGAACCTGTTGTAAATGCTATGGATTTGATGATAGATGATCATGCTTACGGTCTATCTAAAAGAAAAGTTACTTTGAGCACCTCAGGAATCGTTCCTAAAATTGATGACTTAAGCAAGGTAAGTGATGTTGCTCTTACAATATCCTTACACGCTCCTAATGATGAACTAAGAAATAAGCTAGTTCCTATAAATAAAAAATATCCCATTAAAGAGCTGCTGGATTCAGTGAAGCGTTATGTTGATTCATGCGAAGATAAAAGAATAACCACAATCGAGTATATTCTGATTGATGGTATTAATGATGAAATGGCACATGCGGAAGAGTTAGCCGAGTTATTGCGACAATTACCCTGCAAAATAAATCTAATTCCTTTTAATGCCTTTGAAGGATCAGATTATCTAAAACCCTCAGGAAATAGAGTGAAAAGGTTTCAAAAATATCTCCAAGGTGAGGGTTATGTGACGACCATAAGATCAACAAGAGGTGATGACATCATGGCCGCTTGCGGACAACTAGTTGGACAAGTTAATGATAAGACGCGCAGAAAAGAACGAGCGCAAAAGAATCAAATTAAGACTAAGGCAATCTAGTGTTAAGAAATATTGCAGTAATAGGAGCAGGAGTATCTGGTCTAACTTCTGGGTATGCATTAAAAAAAATTGGCTTAGAAGTCGAAATTTTTGAAAGATCGCAATCTATAGACGCATTTGGAGCTGGTATAACGCTTTCCAAGAATGCTACTTTGTTGCTGCAAGATCTGGATCTTATGGAAGTTTTATCTTCTAAGGGTCACTATCCTTTGGGTTCCTTCATACGTGATTATAAGAAAGCTAAGGTAATAAAGTTCCAGGCACTTGATAAAAATTTTATAACTTTAGATAGAAGAGATCTTGTTTTAACACTCTCCAATAAATTTGAAGAGCTTGGTGGAAGTATTATCCTCGATAGTGAGATTGAGTCAATTGATCCTGCTATGGGAGAAATCACAATATCTAATCATGAAAAAAAGACCTATGATCTAATCCTAATTTGCGATGGTATTAAGTCATCTTTAAGAGAGCATTATTTTGAGGATCAAAAACCTCAATTTACAAAATATGTAGCATGGAGAGGCATGACCTCGATAGAGAACCTTCCTAAATTCGAAGGTAATGACAAGGTCAATGTCTACTACGGCCCTGGAGGTCATTGTGTACATTATCCAACTGGCAGAGGAGATCTTATTAATTTCATTGCTATTGAGCATAACGTAATTTGGTCTGAAGAGTCTTGGAAAATAAAGGGTAATAAATCTGAATTTCTTGATTGCTTTGCTGGATGGAACGAAGGATTACTTTCTATGTTTGATTCATCTCAAGAAATATATAAGTGGGGTATTTTTGAAAGACCTCTCCCAAAAAAACTGTATCGAGATAAGTGCTTGCTTCTAGGAGATGCTGCTCATCCTATGGTCCCCTTTCTAGGGCAAGGTGGGTGTCTTGCGGTCGAAGATGCTTACTGTTTAGCATCTTTAATAAAGGATAAAGAAGTCTTTAATAAAGGACAAAGAAGATCTTAGCAGCATAGTTCGTAAATATGATAGGTTGAGAAATAGTAGAAGTAGATGGATACAAAAAAGATCAAAACTGCAGGGGATATTTAATCATATCTCTAACCCCATACTGACAAAGATAAGAAACCTACTTACAAAAATAATTATGAATAGTAGTGTGAATAAACTACATTCATATAATCTTATTAAAGAACTCTCTGAATTAAAGAAGATTTAAATGGGAAAAGTAACATTAGGAACAACTATAGCTTACGGCATGCCGGGATTGGGTGCAGGCTATATGTATCTTTTAATGAGCTTATACGTCATGAAATTTTCCACCGACGTACTGCTCATTGCTCCAGCTGTAATGGGAGTCATTTTTAGTATATCTAGGATATGGGATGCCGTATCAGATCCCATTGCAGGATATTTGAGCGACAGGACCACATTTAAATTTGGCAGAAGAAGGACCTGGATGTTAATAAGTTTTATCCCAATTTCGTTTGGATTTTTAGCAGTTTTTTCGCCACCTGAATCTATGCAAGGTCAGTCTCTTGATTTGTGGATGATGATAGCAATACTCAGTTTTTATTCCGCAATAACTCTTCTTAATGTACCTCATATGGCTCTAGGGGCTGAACTTTCAGAAGATTATCATGAGAGGACACGGTTATTTGGGGTAAGACACATAGGTTTTACGTTGGGATCAATTCTTGCATTAGTTTCTATGAGTTTGCTGATTAGCGAAGAAAATAATCCTGATGGAGATGTAAGACAATTGGCTGGTAGTCTCGCTTTTTATGCCATCGGTGCAATGTCGCTAATGATATTTTTTGCAGTCTCAAAGCTTAAAGAAAATCCTGAATTTCAAAACCGAGTAAATAAAAATCCATTTAAGGCATTCAGAGATGTATGGATAAACCCACATGCAAAAATATTAATAATAGTTCTATTTATTGAAAATTTAGGCGGGGCAGTTATAGGCGTACTCACCCTTTATGTGACTCAATATATAGTTGAGGCTCCTGCTTGGGCGCCTTTAATTATATTTGCTTACATGCTTCCGTCAGCTTTATCTGTTCCTCTTTGGATACCATTATCGAGAAGATTTGGAAAAATAAGATTATGGGTTTTTAGTCTTGCCTTTACTGGTATCTCTTTCGGTGGAATTTTTATTATTCCTTTTTTGGACTCTATAACAGATAGGTTGATTATTATGTTTATTGGTGCAGCTTTAGGTGGTATGGCTGCAGGCTGTGGAGGAGCAATCGGACCTTCTGTGAAAGGTGATGTAATAGATTATGACGAGTACTTAACAGGAGAGAGGAAAGAAGGTTCTTATTTTGCAGCACTTAATTTCGTATTTAAAAGCGCAACAGGGATTATGCTTCTTGTAACTGGCTTTGTTCTGCAGTTTTCTGGTTTTATCCCTAATCAACCTCAGACGATGGAAGTAAAAATTGCATTGATTAGCCTCTATGGCCTTGTACCTTTAGTTTTTTATAGTTTAGGAGCTTTTCTTTTATATAAAAAATTTAAGTTTGGTGAAGAAGAACACGCAGCAATAAAACATCAGATTCAAGAAAGAGCTTAATGAACAGATTATTTAAATGGCTTACATTTATTATAGTTTTATTTACGACCATGGTTGTTCCAGCAATCTTTTTGGAAACACCCTTTTCTAGATATGGAGAAACAGCGCTAGCTTGGGCAGGTGAAAATACTGCCTATACTTCGATTGTAGTTATGTTCGCTCTAGCTGCTGATGTATTTCTCCCCGTTCCAAATGGATTAACAAATACTTTAGCAGGAGCTAGTTTGGGCTGGGCGCTTGCTTCTGTTGTTGTATGGATAGGTCTAAATTTAGGAGCTTTTTTTGGCTACGTAGTAGGGAGATTTGCAGCAAGACCGCTAGCTCAAAAGATAGTTGGTGTTGATGATTTAAAAAAAGCTGAAGATTCGGCTAAAGATATCGATGTTATGGGCTTAATTATTGCTAGACCTGTTCCTGCATTTGCTGAACTCAGTACCCTTGCTGCCGGCATTACTAATATGCCCTTTATGAAATTTTTCTATGTAATGATTTTATCTAATATAGGTGTGGCTATAGTGTTTTCTGGATTAGGAGCTGCAGCACTATCAAGCGGTTCATCAACTTTAGGTTTTTTTGGAGCGGCCTTGTTACCTGCTTTACTCTATTTTTTATATAGGAAATTAAGCAATTAGATCAAGGCTTAAGTATCCCTATGGACTCCTTTTTGGGATCAAATTCTGCAGGTGAAACGCTAGATCCGTCATGCCCGCCGAGAGTTCCAAAAGAACTGAAACCTAATATGTGCTTTTGCTTTTCAGTTATCTTTTCGAGCACTTCATCTCGGATACTATATTGATGATTTTCTTGCGGTTTCACCCAGGGTTGCAAAAAAGCTGTCGAGATATTGCTTCTGATGGATCCTGATCTATTTAAACCATTACCATGCCAAAGCCTTCCTTCCCAAACTATTGCTGTACCTTTCGGTGCGGTTAGAGAATTAGCCATTTTTTGAATCTCTTCACCATTTGCAGTGCGATAATCTATAAGTGGCCATTTATGTGATCCCGGTATGAGCCTAGTACCACCATTTTCAGGAGAGTTATCTGAGATTAAGTACATTACATTCGCCATAAAAGGAAAGTCCATAGGATGAGGTACCAAAGGCCATTGATCTTGGTGAAGTGCCATTCTCTCGTTGCCACTTCCATTCATATGCGCTCCCATTGAACAAAGACACACTTTTTCTCCGATTATATGTTGAATGAGCGGCAGTATTTTTGGATGATCTATAAGCTTTAAAAAACAATCACCTTTATTTATCAAATTCCAAACTAATCTACTTACTTTTTCTTCATCAGATGACTCTACTCCCAATCCCTCATCACCTCTAATTTTTGAACCTACCTTATATTTTTCTTCACCTAAGAACTGTTCGTTGAGTCTTTTATCCATCTCGTCAATTTCATCAAAGCTCAATACGTTGGCAATCAAAGCCATACCATATTTATCTAAGTGATTTTTGGCTTCTTCAATATCTTCAGTTAAGGGAGGATACTCTAATGTTTCAAGATTCATTGCTTGGTCGGTTTTAGTTCTTTTATTCTTTCAGGTTCAATATCAATAAGATAGTCCATAGAGCTTTCAATTCTTCCATATGCATTCCAAACTTTGAATCCAAGTCTAGACTTTAGTTTTTCCGAACAAGAATCCCAAAGATCTCTATCGAGCCCAAGTGTTTGGTTTTCTTGTTGTCTAAACTGAGGCGAGCAGAAAGTTGTCAACACTCCAAGTCTGTCAGTATTGCCAGTATTAGCTCCAGTACCGTGCCAAAGTCTTCCATCAAAAACCATTAAAGAGCCAGCTTTAGCCTCAGGTTGACTGATGGGATACCACATACAGTTAGCTACAACTGGAGGCGATATGCCAAGTGATACATCAGGCTCAACAAAACTTGCGTCAGCTCTTCTCGTTATTTCCGACGGTTTTATATAGCTTTCTCCTGCTCTTACAGGTTGAGGCATCCACCATTGGTCTGTATGTAAGCCCATTCTTACTCCACCCGGTTTAGCAATATTTGCTGAGTGAGTGGATAAAATAAAATCATTACCCAAAATATGACCGACAAGTTCATCTACTAGAGGGTGAGTGACCATCTCTCTGAAACATTCACCTTTATTCGCTAACATCCAAAGTCTTTGGTTCACTCCTCCGTTACTCTTAGTAAATGAAGTTTTGTCTACACGCCCCTCTTTGAACTTAACCTCTTGATCTGCCCCTCCATCTCGAAAAGAAAGACCTAGTTCTTCCTCGGCTTCAGCTTGCTCAAGAAGCCTTTTTTTAGCAATACTTATTTCATTATCATTTAGAACATCTGGTATTAAACAATAACCAAATTTATCTAAGTCTAGCTTAGCTTGATTTAAATCTTTTGTGTGTTTAGGACCATCTTCTAAAATCATAGGAACAAGATGGTAGCATGAAAAAATTGTTTTCTTCAATATTCAGAATGAGCGTTCCGTTATAATATTTTTACATTTAGATTGTCACATGAAAAAAAGAAGTTTTAAGCCATTTGGAAATATAAGTGCTCTAACTCTAGGTGGTGGAGGCCTTGGACAGGTCTGGGGTGAAACATCTAGAGAGGAAGCAGTTGCGACAGTAAATCTTGCGATTGAAAAGGGTATAACTCACCTTGATGTTGCACCAATGTATGGAAAAGGAGAGGCCGAGAGAGTTGTTGGTGAAGTTTTTAAAGGGAAAGATTTAGGAGATGTAAAAATTACTACAAAATGCAGATTGGGAACATTGCCAGATGATGAAGTTTATGAGCGCTTAATTTCATCTCTCAATAAGAGCCTTGATAATCTCAATATGGAAAGGGTTGATCTTTTCTTACTGCATTCACAGTTACGACAAGATGATTTCCAGCTACACATACTTAATGAATATAGAGAGACTAATACAACATCACTTTCTTGTTATTACAATGCAGTTATTCCAGCCTTTGAAAGATTAAAAGAAGAAGGCAAGATCGATAGCTGGGGTATAGGCGGATTAGGTCAAACTCAAGCAATACTCGAGGTCTTAAATCATGATATTAAACCTGAAGCTATTCAGTGTGTTGTTAATCCCTTGAATTCAGCCGGTGCCATAGGATATGTTGATCAAGATTTTGATCCTCAAAAAATTCTCACTGAAAGTCAGAAAGCTGCAGTACCGATACTTGGAATTAGAGCAGTTCAAGCTGGCGCATTAACTTTAGAAATGGATAGAGAACCTCACCCATCGGGCTTTGATATAAAAGATTTTGAGGATTACGATAAAGCCGAACCTTTCAGAAAGTTAGCTTCCGAATGGAATATAAATCCATCCATACTTGCACACCAATATGCACTTAGCGCCGAAAAAGTGTCGTCTGTAATATTAGGTGTAAAAAATAGGGAGGAGCTTTTAGAATGCATAGAGGCAGAATCACTCGGAGAACTCAACCAGGATCAAATTAGTGCAATAGATACAGCTTTATCGAGATAACGCAAATTTCTTTCGGCTAATAATCCGTAATCATTAGAAGCAATCCCTTAAAGAACTAGGTTTGTAAGATTCTTTCTAGTTTTAACACCTAGAGAGGTTGTAGAGTTTTAAAATCTGGGTTGAAAGACAACCAGTATTACTATTATCAGTAACAGTATCGTCGGTATTTCATTTATAACCCTAAAAAACTTTTCCGATTTTGTGTTGGAATCGGCCTCAAAACTTACCCTGAGAAAATTAAGATAAAAGTGAAAAAGAGTCATGCCCATGACAAGAAACATTTTTAGAACCAGCCAAATTTCTAAACCTTTGTAGCTCAGAAGGGCTAGGCCTGAGATCCAAACCAGAATGAGAGATGGATTCGCAATGATTTTTAATAACTTAGACTCCATCACTTTAAAGGTCTCAGAAGCGTCTGAGCCTATTTCCTTGGTGGAGTGATATACAAATAGTCTTGGAAGATAAAATAGGGCAGCCATCCAAGTAATTACGGAGATTATATGAATGGTTTTAAAGATTAAGTAAGTATTCATCTAATCCCATTTAGCAGTAGGCGGCATAGACATCAATATAGCGTCCGAATTGCCCCCAGTTTTTATGCCAAACGCAGTTCCTCTATCCCAAAGCAAATTAAACTCAACATAACGACCTCTTTTGATAAGTTGCTGCTCTTTTTCCTGTTCCGTCCATTCCTCATCCTTAAGATTTCTGATTATTGTTGTAATCGCTTTTAAGGTAGATATACCTACTTCTTTTATGAAGTTAAAATCTTTATTCCAATCCTCTGTTTTTAAATGATCTATAAATATTCCGCCTTCGCCTCTAGCTTCTGATCTGTGTGGTAGATAAAAATATTCGTCACAGGCCTTTTTATATTTCTCGTAATAATCAGGATCAGCAGAATCACATGCTTCCTTCATACACTTATGAAAGAATTCAATTTCGTCTTCTTTTTTAATTGTTGGAGTTAAATCTCCTCCTCCTCCGAACCAGGAATCTCCAGTAACTATATATCTGGTATTAAAGTGAAATGCCGGTACTTTGGGCGATTGCATGTGTGCCACAAGACTGATACCACTTGCCCAGTAGTTAGGTGCTTCCTCTGTACCCTTGACTTCAGATTTAAAATCATTGTCAAATTTTCCGGATACCGTAGATATATTTACTCCAACCTTTTCGAAGACTTCACCTTTCATGAGGCTCATCTCTCCGCCCCCTTCAAATTTATGGTCCCAATTTTTTCGTTCAAAACTCCCGCCATCTATATCTACAAATTCTTCACAGAACATATCTCTCAGCTCTCTAAACCAAGACGAAGTTAAGGATTTTTTTTCTTCAATATCCATTCTTTAGAAGGATGCCCTAATTCTCTGTACAAATTCTTTGACATTTTCCTGAGGGGTTGTTTTCAGAACTCCATGGCCTAGTCCACAAACCCAACCGGACCTTTCTTCTGGTGATAGCACTGACATTTGTTCTATGAAAATATCTAATTTTGTCAAAAATTGATCATGGGGAAGGGTTAAGAAGTGCTCACTAAAATTACCTTGTACAAATCCATTTGAAGTTTTTTTAAAGTAATCTCTTAGATCAACATTAGAGTCTATACCCATTCCAGCTAGGAGTATTTGAGGTTCATCTTGATTCGCAATTATGGTTTCATAGTTAACCCCGTCTTTGGCATAGTAGCCAACCCTACTAGGAAATTCTTTGACTAACATATTAAAAGTCTTGCCTAGGTAAATATTTAAATCTTCTTCTGCGAGCTGATGAGCAGTGGAATCAAAGATCATGACAACTTCGGCTCCAGCATTTAATTGCAATTCCACATTTTCTTTTAGAAGCGGAAGAATCACATTATCTAGAAGTCCTATTTGAAAATTATTCAAATGAATATTTCTTAACTCTTTACTGATATTGCATGCATAAGCTATCAAAGTCCAAGGTCCGCCAATAAAGCCTATTAATGATTTTTCATTGGGCAGTCTCTCGATAGTTCTTTCTATTGCTTCACCTTGAAATTCCATAAAGTTTATAGGATTCTGATTAATGATTAAGCTTTCAGCATTATCCTCGTTTAAGTGAAGGCCAAATTGAGGCCCAGGGTTATAAGACAAGTCCATGCCAAGTGCTTCAAGGGGAAATAATATATCGCTGAATAGAATTGCAACGTCAAAATCAAATTCGTTAATAGGTCCCATAGCAGTTTCAGCAGCAAGTTTTGGTTTTTTACAGAGCTCTTCGAAAGGGTGATCTTTTTTTAAGTTTTGGTAATGGTCGTGATATCTCCCTGCTTGACGCATTAGCCATATAGGAGGACAGGCCTGCGGCTTTCTCTCTATAGCAT
>LULK01000164.1_pt1 | contig 21873 bp, 28 predicted proteins | sample 728181 | NCBI WGS metagenome assembly LULK01 (sample SAMN03860291, study PRJNA289734) | marine metagenome | biome: seawater column; feature: ocean; material: water; isolation source: Red Sea water column Station 169 - depth 10m | place: Saudi Arabia: Red Sea | collected 2011-10-15 | depth 10 m | reverse complement strand
GGAGAGACTGGGATTCGAACCCAGGAAAGAGTTGCCCCTTTGTCGGTTTTCAAGACCGATGCTTTCAACCGCTCAGCCATCTCTCCGTGAGCAAGGTTTAATAATTATTAATATATATTTCAACAATAAAATGACTTAAGTAGATAGTCAAACTATCTAAATATTTAATAATGAATAAAAAAAATTTTAATAAAGGTGTTTTGTTAACATCTCTTGGTTCTTTCTGGTGGGGTTTTTTTGGAGTTATTTACTTTAAATACATCTCTTTTGCTGGGCATATTGAAGTATTAATTCATAGAAGTGTCTGGACAACTTTTGTATTAATATTTACAACATTTTTATTTTCAAAATGGCGCACTTTTATAAAAATTCTTAATGATAAAAAAAAATTATTCTATCTCTTCATCTCGGGTTTTTTAATTTTTATTAATTGGGGTGTCTGGATTTATGCTGTTAGTCAGGATAAAATTATTGAAGCAAGTTTCGGCTATTTTATAATGCCTATCATAAGTGTTTTTTTAGGTAATTTTTTTTTTAAAGAGCCGGTTACAAAAAAAGGTAAAATCTCAATTTTTATTGTAATTTTTTCCGTTGTATATCTATTAATTCTAGACTTTCAGTCAATTCCGTGGGTAGGATTAATTGTTGCTATCAGCTGGAGTTTTTATAATTTATTGAGAAAAAAAATTAATGTTGAAACAGATATTGGTTTATTTATAGAAAGTTTGTATTTGCTTCCATTTGTATTAATTGCATTTTATTTTATAAGCATTAATAATTACAACGACTTCAGTTTATCAAATGCTTCATTAATGCCATTATTAATGTTAGCAGGGCCAATGACAGTGATTCCTCTTTTTCTTTATGTAAGGGGAGTTGAATTGTCTGGGCTAGGTCCAGCTGGAATGATTTTTTATATCACTCCCACTTTGCAATTTATACTTGGTTTTTTTATCTATAATGAGCAATTTAATATAAATCAGTTAGCTAGTTTTATTTTAATATGGATTGCTGTATTCATATATTTAAAAGATATTTATGAAAAAAATTAAAATTTGTATTTTTTTTCTTTGTATTATTATTAATTTTAAAGCTTATGCTACTGATGCTGAATTTAACGAATGGAAGAAAAAATTTAAATCAATTGCTTTAGAGAGAGGTGTAAGTTTAAGTACAATTGAAAATACTGTAGGTAAATCTATTTTTTTAAAAGATGTTATAAAATTTGACAGATACCAGCCAGAATTTTATGAAGATACCAAAACATATGTATCAAAGAGAGCTAATAGTAAAAAAGTTAACAGTGGAATAAAAATTTACAACAAAAATAAAAAAGTAATTGATAAAATTACTAAAGAATTTTCTGTTGATAAAAACTTGCTATTGTCACTTATGGGTATTGAGACAAATTTTGGCAATTATTTAGGAAAAATGGATATTGTTTCATCTTTGGCAACTTTAAGTTATGACAAGAGAAGAAGTGAATTTTTTACCTCAGAGCTTATAACTCTTTTAATCCTCTTTGATAATGGAATTATAAATCCAAATAATTATTTAGGATCGTGGGCTGGAGCATTTGGTAATTTCCAATTTATGCCTTCTACTATTAAAAATTATGCAATAGATTATAATAAAGATAAAAATATAAATTTAAAAAATATCGAAGACTCATTTGCATCTGCTGCTAATTACTTAAAACAAATAGGGTGGGATAATAATAAACCATGTTTTTACAAAGTTGAGCTTATAAATCAAACACCCCATAAATATCTAAATACATCTGCAAAAAAAATTAAACATAAAAATAAAATATCATATTTAAAAAAGTACATTAAAAATAATGAAATTCTTAATGATCTTGATAATTTAAAAGCAGCACTAGTTACTCCTGATTATGATATTATTCCAGATGCAAAAAAATTATCCCCAGCTTATGTAGTTTTTGATAATTATGAATTAATTTTGAAATGGAATAGATCCTTAAGATTTGCATTAGCTGTTTGTACATTGAAAAGTAAATTTAAAAATGCAATCTAAATATATTTTATATCTTATATTATTATCTCTATTTGCTTGTGAACATCATTCTTCAAATATTAATATTAAGAACAAGCCTGAAGAGATAAAGTCTATAGTTCAAAAAAAAGAAATTAAAGAAATAGAAAAAATTGAAAAAGATGAATTAGTTAATATTGTTTACTCTAACAAAGGTTTTGCTTTAATATATAGCAAAGATTCAAATCATTCATCAAAATATAAATTAGACGATTTATCAATTAGCATATTAAGTCCTAATTTACCTAATGGAACACCAGTTAGAATAACAAATATAATTAACGGAAAATCCTTATTAACTGTTGTCAAAAATAAAACTATTTTACCTATCTATTACAATTCAGTAATTACAAACAGAATTGCAAGTGAATTATCAATAAATCCAAGTGAACCTTATGTGCACATTGAAACTATCAATTCTAATAAATTGTATGTTGCAGATGATGTAAAAACATTTGATGAAGAAAAAGAAGTAGCCAATAAAGCTCCAGTCGATGATATAATGGTTCAGAGTATAAGTTTGGAAACTGAAAAGAAAGAGTCTAAAATTGAAAATTTTGTTACGAATTTCAATTACATAATTAAGTTTGCAGATTTTTATTTTGAAAATTCTGCTATTATGCTAAAAAATAGGTTATTTGAAGAGTATAAAATTGAAAATATTCTAATCAAAAAGTTGTCACAAAATAATTTTAGAGTTTATAAAGGGCCTTATAAAGATTTTGAAAAATTAAAGAAAGGATTTCATAATATCGAAAATCTTGATTTTGATAGTATTGAAATAATTAAATTATGAGAATTAAATATTTATCGTTAATTTTATTAATTTTTGTATTCCTGATAAAGCCTGCTTATGGAAACTTTGATGTAAATGTAAGAACTGCTATTGTCCAAGATTATTTATCAGGCAAGATTTTGTTTGAAAAAGATGCTGATAGACAAATATTTCCTGCTTCAATGACAAAAATTATGACTTCAATTATAGCTTTTGATTTACTTAAAAGTGGTGAATTGTCTTTAGACGATAAATTTTTAGTCTCCGAAAAAGCATGGAGATTGTCTCAAGCAGGTTATTCTTCAATGTTTATTATGGTTGGAGATGAAATAACTGTTGAAAATTTATTAAGAGGTATAATTGTTTCATCTGGAAATGATGCTTGTATAGCTCTCGCAGAGGGTATTGCTGGTACAGAGGAAGAGTTTGCAATAATGATGACTGAAAAGGCAAGAGAAATTGGTATGGAAAATACTAATTTTTCAAACTCATCAGGAATAAATGCTCCAGACAATTTATCAACAGTTAGAGATATATTAATTATGTCCAATTATTTAATAAAAAATTATCCAAACTACTACGATTATTACAAAGAAACTGAATTTTCATGGGAAAGAACTGGCGGAGATCCAATTAAACAAGGTAATCGTAATCCTTTGCTTTATAAAAATATTGGTGTTGATGGAATAAAAACTGGATATCTTGCATATGAAAAATATTCACTTGCCTCAACAATTAAAAGAAATGAAAGAAGAATAATTGCGGTAGGTAGTGGTTTTGAATCAAAAAATTCAAGATCAAAAGAGTCACTTAAATTATTAACATATGGACTAACTAATTTTGACACGATTTATATTGCTAAAAAAGATGAAATATTTGATGAGCTTGATGTTTGGCAAGGTACACAAAAAACAGTTAAATCTTATATTAATGAAAACGTTTATCAAACTATTCCAAAAGCAAAAAAAAAATATCTAAAAGTTTCAATTGATTATCAAGGTCCGTTAAAAGCTCCAATATTAAAAAATGACATAATTGGTAAAGTTAAAATTACCTATAAAGATGAACAAATTGGAGAGTATGATTTATTAGCTTTTGAAAATGTAAAAAGACAAAATATTTTTTCTAGATTTATTTCCTCAATTAATTTCTTAATCTGGGGTGATGTCTAATAATCCAATAATAGTCTTCGAAGGTATAGAGACCTCTGGAAAATCTACTAGTCTTAAAAAAGCGATTAAATATTTAAAAAAAAATAAAATTAACCACATTAGTTTTAGAGAGCCTGGTGGCACTAATCTTTCTGAAAAATTAAGACAATTAATGTTAAATAAAAAATCAAAATTAAATAATAAAACTGACTTATTTTTGCTTATGGCTTCTAGATCAGAAAATTTTGATAAAATTTTAAAGGAAAATTATAAAAAAAAAGTAATATTGATTGATAGGTTTATAGACTCGACATTGGCATATCAACATTATGGTATGGGATTAGATAAAAATTTAATTTTAAGAATGAACAATTTTTTATTAGGTAATTTTAAACCAAATTTTACTTTCTTAAGTGTTGTAAATAAAAAAAATATGTTAAAGAGACTTAAATCCAGAAAAAATAAAAATAAATACGATAATTTTAATTATAGTTTTTATAATAAAGTTCAAAAAGGATTTTTAAAAATTGCGCTTAAAAATAGATCTAAATACTTAATATTAGATAGCAACAAAGATAGTTTAAAAATTATCGAAAATAAATTAATCAACAAAATAAAAAAACTTTTAAAATAAATGAGTGAAACAAGTAAACTCTTTGGCCATAAAACTCTTTTTAGTAATTTAATTTATTTAGACCAAATAGAAAAATTCCCAAATAAGATTTTATTAAATGGTCCTAAAGGTATAGGTAAAAAACTTTTAGTAAGTCATCTTTTAAATGCTCTTTATTCTAAAAATAATGAACAAATTTATAATTTTAAGAATAATGAATATAATATAAATAATAATTTATCTTTACTTATTTCCACTAATTCTCATCCTAATATTTTCAGAATTCAGAAAAAAAAGGATAAAAAAATAATTGATATTGATCAAATTAGAGAGATGATACAGTTTACCAATCAAACTTCTTTAAATAACGAGAGTAAATTTATAATAATCGAGGACATAAGCTTATTAGGTATTAATTCTGCAAATGCTCTTTTAAAATCTATCGAGGAACCTAACAATAAAACTAATTATATTTTAGTCAATAATTCTGAATTTAAAATTTTAGAAACAATTAGATCAAGATGTTTAGAATTTAGATTAAGTTTAAAGAATTCAGAAGTTATCGAGATTATCAATTATTATTTTAATAGTGACAAGTATAATGATATAAACTTAGACTTTATAAACAATTATAATTCACCATCATTTCTAATATCATTAGTGGATTTTCTAGAAGCTAATGATTTCTCAATAAAAGAGTGCACTATTGAAGATTTATTGGCCTATATTATCAAAAATAAACTATATACATCCGATGAATTTATTAAAGAATATTTGAATTTATTTATTGAACTTTTTTTCTACAAAAATATAAATAATTCCAAGAATATTTCATTCAAAATTAAAAAGTATTTTTATCTAAAGCTGTCTTTTGTTAAAAAATATAATTTAGATTTTGAGTCATTTTTTCTAGAATTTAATGATAAATTATTAAGTGAATAAAAATTACTACATTACAACACCAATATATTATCCGTCTGCAAAGCCTCACATGGGCCACGCATATTCAAGTATTATTGCTGATTTTTTTGCAAGATTAAAAAGAATACAAGGTTTTAATGTTTATTTTTTAACTGGTACGGATGAGCATGGACAGAAAATACAACGTGCAGCTGAAGAAAAAAAAATGGATCCATTATTGTTCTGTGATGAAATTAGTAAAACTTTTAGAGACTTATCCGAAACATTAAATTTATCAAATAACGATTTTATAAGGACTACAGAGTCTAGACATGCTAAATCTGTTGAAAATCTTTGGAATATTCTAGAAAAAAAAGGTGAAATTTACTTATCAAAGTACTCAGGTTGGTATTCTGTCTCAGATGAAGCATTTTATACAGAAAGTGAAATTGAGAATTTGGATGGTTCAAAAATAGCAATCACTTCAGGATCTAAAGTAGAGTGGGTGGAAGAAGAGTCTTATTTTTTTAGATTATCTAATTGGCAAGATAAATTAATTGAGTTTTATGATAAAAATCCGGATTTTATATTACCAGAAACAAGAAAAAATGAAGTTGTTAGTTTTGTTAAGTCAGGATTAAAAGATTTATCTGTTAGTAGAAAATCGTTCAATTGGGGAATAAAAGTTCCTTCTAATAAAGATCATGTTATTTATGTATGGTTAGATGCTTTAACAAATTATCTAAGTGCTTTAAATTATCCAAATGAAAGTGATGATTTATATAAATCTTTTTGGCCAGCAGATCTCCATTTAATAGGGAAAGATATATTAAGATTCCATGCAATTTACTGGCCAGCTTTTTTGTTAGCCGCAGATATAAATCCACCAAAAAGAGTATTTGGTCATGGATGGATACTCTCAGGTGATGAAAAAATGTCAAAATCTAAAGGCAATATTTTAGACCCACTTGAAATTATAGATACTTATGGTTTAGATCCTCTAAGATATTATTTAATTAAAGAAGTTTCATTCGGTAACGATGGAAATATTTCGCAAGAAAAATTAGAGACTTGTATAAATAGTGATTTGGCTAACAATTATGGAAATCTGTGCCAAAGGGTTTTGGCGTTTTGTGATAAAAATTCAAATTTTGAAATTCCTAACAATGATAACTTTACAGAAGAAGATAAATTGATCTTAGATCAATACTCTAAACATTATGAAAATTTAATAAAATATTCTGATAATCAGGATGTAAATTCATATATAAATTTTATTGTTGAACAGTTATTTGCTGCAAATAAGTATTTTAACGATCAGGAGCCCTGGAAAAAAAAGAGTGATAAATTAAGGATGAATACTATTATTTATGTTGCATTGGAGTTAATAAGAAAAGTCACAATATTATTATATCCAATAATACCAAGTTCATCTCTCAAAGTGTTAGAAGTATTTGGTATAAAGGAAGATAAAATTTACTTTGAGACAATTAGGAATAATAATTATTTAAGGAAAGGTCTTAAATTAAGTAGATTAGATATATTATTTAGAAAGATTGAAAAAAATGATTGATTCACATTGTCACCTAGATCATGAACCTTTAGTTCAAAATATTGAAGATATTTTAGTAAATTGCAAAAAAGAGGGTGTACAAAAGCTTTTAACAATATCAACTACATTAAATGGGTTTCCTAAAATTTTAGAGATTATAGAAAAAGATGAAATGATATTTGGAACTTTTGGTATACATCCTCACGAAACTAACAATGATCAAATTTCAAAAGATGAAATAATTAAAAAAATTAATACTAATAATAAAATAATTGGAGTAGGTGAGTCAGGTTTAGATTTTTATTATAATAATAGTGACAAAGATAAACAAATAAGAAGTTTTAAAAATCATATAGATGCTGCATTAGAATTAGATATACCTTTAATTGTACATTCAAGAAATGCTGAAACTGAAACATACGAAATATTAAAAAATTCTAATAAGAATTTAAAAATACTCATGCATTGTTTTACAGGATCTTTATCTTTTGCTTTGAAATTAATGGAACTTAACTCTTACTTTTCAGCAAGTGGTATTATTACATTTAAGAATAGCACCGATCTCCAAAGTACTTTTAAAGAATTACCATTAGAAAGATTATTAGTTGAAACAGATAGTCCTTTTTTAGCACCTGAGCCAATGAGAGGTAAGAAAAATGAACCTTCTTATGTTCGTTACACTTTAAAAAAATTATCACAATTGAAAAACGTTGATACTGATGAACTGGATAAAATAACTACTGAAAATTTTAATAGATTATTTTTTAATAAATGAGCATAAAATTCACTATTTTGGGCTGCGGTAGCTCCTTAGGTATACCTCGAATTGATGGATACTACGGAAGTTGTGATCCTAAAAACAAAAAAAATGTACGATCAAGATGTTCAGCTCTAATAAGTTCTAAAAACTTTAATATTCTAATAGACACATCTCCTGATTTAAAATCTCAATTATTAACAAATAAAGTTAAAAATATTGATGCTGTTTTTTACACTCATTCTCATGCTGATCAAACACATGGAATTAATGAGTTGAGAGTTTTCTCTTTAAAAAATAGAAAAAAAATTCCAATTTATGCAGATAAAATTACAAAGAAAAATCTTAAAAAAACTTTTGGCTATTGTTTCAAAAATTATAAAAATTATCCATCTATACTTGACGCCAAAACATTAAAAAAAAAACATTTACTTAAAGACTTAAAAACACAAATTATTATTAAATCTTTAAAAGTTCATCACGGTACAGTAAAAAGTATTTGTTATATAATTAATGATAAATGTGCTTACGTACCTGACGTTAATAAGATTGATATTAAAGATTTAAAATATCTAAAAAATTTAAAATATTTTATTGTAGACTGTTTAAGATATGATTTTCATCCAACACATTTTAATTTAAAAGATGTATTGAGACTAATTGACAAAATTAAGCCAAAAAATACAATTTTGACTAATTTAAGTAACGAAATTGACTATAATGAAATAAAAAAATTATTGCCTAAAAATGTAAATCCTGCTCATGATGGATTGACACTTTTAATTTAACAAACTCTCAATTTTTTTCGTAATCTTTTTTGATGTAGGGCTTGTTAAAGACGCATACGTATCTTCTATTTTACCTTCATTATTAATTAATATTTTATAAAAATTCCACTTAGGTACTGCTGATTTTCCATAGTTTTTTTTGGCCCATTTATAAATTTCATGCGCATTATCACCTTTAACATCAGTTATTTCTGTAAGTGGAAAGTTAATATTAAAGTTAACTTCACAAAATTCTTTAACAGCACTATTATTAGATTTCTCCTGATTAAACGAATTTGATGGTACACCAAGAACAATTAAACCTCTGTCTCTATATTTATCCCATAGTTCTTGCATATCATTGTATTGTTTTGTAAATCCACAATAGCTTGCTGTATTTACAATCAAAACAGGTTTTCCTTTAAAATCTTTTAAATCTATTTGATCACCTGTAATACTGTTTATTTTAAAATCATAAAAGATCTTTTCATACTTTGCATGCGATGAATTTTTAAAAAAAATCATAATTATAGTAATTCCAAATATCAGTATGTTTTTCATTATTTAAATTATCTATTTGGTGTAAGTAGTATTAAAAAGTATCCAAATAAAGTGGATAATAATGACCCAGTTAAAACTCCAATCTTTACACCATCCATATACTGCAAATTATCTGCAAATGCTAAATTTCCAACAAATAAACTCATTGTAAAACCAATTCCTGTTAAAACTCCAACTCCATAAAAATTATACCAACTTGTATTACTTGGCATTTGGGCAACTTTTAATTTAATGGATACATAAGAAAATACAAAAACACCAAATTGTTTTCCAACAAACAATCCGAGTACTATGCCTAAAGGAACTTTATCTAGTAAAGACGAAAAGGATAAGCCTTCTAATGACACTCCTGCATTTGCAAAAGCAAAAATCGGCATTATTCCAAATGCAACATAAGGACTTATTGCATGCTCGACTTTTATTAAAAGTGAAAAATCTTTATCTTTTTTTCTATGAGGGATTGTCATTGCTAACAATACACCAGCAATAGTTGCGTGTATTCCAGAATTATGAGTAAAATCCCATAAGAAAATTCCAATTATCAAATAGGGTATAAATTTTTTTACATTAAATTTATTTATAACTAACAAAATTATAAATGCTAAAAGCATCAAAGATAAATATTTAATACTTAAATCACCAGAGTAAAATAGAGCTATTATAACTATAGCTCCTAAATCATCTATAATTGCTAGAGCTGTTAAAAATACTTTTAAAGATAGAGGCACTCTACTTCCCAACAAAGACAATACACCCAAAGAGAAAGCAATATCTGTAGCAGACGGTATTGCCCATCCCTTTAAAGTTTCTCCATCTCCTAAATTTATAATTACATATATTAATGCTGGAATAACCATTCCTCCCACTGCAGCAATTATAGGAAGGAGAGCTTGTTTAATATTTGATAATTCACCCTGCAAAAATTCCCTTTTAATTTCTAGTGTTACAAAAAAGAAAAAAATTGCCATTAATGCATCATTTATCCAATGCAAAACTGAGAGCTTAAGTCCAAAATTATTTATTCCAATAAATAAGTATCTTTCTAATGTTGAGAAATATAAATTTGATAATTCTGAATTACTTATAATCAAAGCGATTACTGCAGCAAAAAGAAGAACTATTCCACTAGCAGCTTCAAGTTTAAAAAATGATATAAAACCTTTTGTAATTTTTTGAATCATGTCTAGTTAATAAGATCAATAAAAAATAGTTTTAAATCCAACATTGTTTCTTTAAAGCTATCAAATAAAGGTATTATACTTGGAAATACATTGGACAAATTATACTTAAATGTGTCTAACAATAATATTAGACCTAATAAAGATATGATTAAAATAATTAAATAAATAAATATCATCTTTATTTGGCTTGATTTCTCATTATTTGTTGTTTTATTTTGTGTTTCAAATTTAGAATATTCAATTTTTTTTTCCGAAATACTTTTTTTACTTATATCCGAAACATCTTTGACTTTATCCTTTTTATTAACTTCAATATCTTTTTCATCAGTTTGGGAAGGTTTAATATCAGATTTAATGTTTATATCTTCAGATATTTTGTTGTTATTATTTACAATATTTATACTAACTTTATAATGCCATATATGGCTACAAGAACTACATTTAAGAGTTCTACCATTTTGATGTATTAATTTTTCATCAAGGTTGAATTTTTTACTACAATTAGGACATTCTATGATCATATGATCTCTTATAGCATTAAATATCAAATATATATGAAATTTGAAACCAATATAACCTTTGAATTTTTTTTTATCTGCTGTATTAGTACTGCAATCGGGGCGTAGCGCAGCCTGGTAGCGCATCTGGTTTGGGACCAGAGGGTCGCAGGTTCAAATCCTGCCGCCCCGACCAAATATTTATGAAAAAGGCTAAAATTTATAAACCCTCAAAAACTGCTATGCAATCGGGCACTAAAAAATTTGATAAATGGATTATTGAATTTATAACAGAAGATCCAGGAGTAAATCCATTAATGGGATGGGAAAGTTCTACTGACACTTATTCTGAATTAAATTTAGAATTTAAATCAAAAGATTTAGCAATAGAATATGCTAAGAAAAACCATATTAATTATGAAGTTATAGAACCAAAAGAAAGAAAAATAATTATAAAATCTTATGCAGACAACTTCATAGAATAATGTTTAGATTTTTTTCAATTAGAAAATGGTATTTATGGTCATGGGTTGGATCATTAATTATTTTATCATCATTATGGGTTCAGGTAAAAATAGATGTTAAAATTAATGAGTGGTTTGGTGAATTTTATGACATGATTCAGAAAGCTTTAGGAGCACCAAATGCCATTACTATTGAGGAATATTGGGCTAGCTTGTTTTCATTCATCACATTAGCAGCAATGTATGTGGGAGTTGCAGTAGTTGTTAGTTATTTTACATCACATTATTTATTTAGATGGCGTACTTCTATGGTTGAATATTATCATAGCGTTTATGAGAAGGCTCGAAAAATTGAGGGAGCATCTCAAAGAGTTCAAGAAGATACAATAAAATTTTCAAGGATAATGGAGTCTTTAGGAACAAGCCTAATTGAAGCAATCATGATACTTGTTGAGTTTATGCCAATATTATTTGGACTAAGTATTGGAATACCAATTTTCTTTTTTGGCGATTGGGATTATGGATTAATTGTAGGAGCTCTTATTTGGTCATTAGGTGGTACAATTTTTTTAATTGTGCTTGGTTTAATTTTAAGATTAGTTGGTGTTGAATATGACCTTCAAAAAAAGGAAGCTGCATACAGAAAGATATTGGTTATAGCTGAGGATGATGGCACTGTAAGACCTAAAACTATAGAAGAACTATTTGATGGGGTTAGAAGTATTCACTTTCTAAGTTATATAAGATATCTTTATTTTAATATTGGTAGAATAGCTTATTTACAAGCTAATGTATTGTCGGCTTATGTATTTCTGGCACCAGCTATTGTAGCAGGAGCTGTTACATTAGGAGTTATGCAACAAATTATAAGAGCATTTGGTCGTGTTGAAGGATCTATGCAATATATTTTAAAAGCATGGCCAACAATAATTGAACTTGCTAGTGTTTATAAAAGATTAAGAGAGTTTGAACATAAACTAGAAAATGATGAGATTACTGATAAAATAGAAATCTAGTTAATATGAAATTGTCACAAGATTTATTAAATAATCTTATTAATATAACATCAAATTCAGCAATTGCTTGTTACCCTTATATTGGAAAAAATGAAAAGATTTTAGCTGACAAAGCCGCAACAGATGTAATGAGAGATCAACTTAATAAATTAGACATAAAAGGTGAGGTTGTTATAGGCGAGGGTGAGTTAGACGAAGCTCCAATGCTATATATAGGTGAAAAACTTGGAAGTGGAAATGGACCTAAGCTTGACATAGCTGTTGATCCAGTTGAAGGTACCAATTTTGTTGCAAAAAATCTTCCTGGAGCAATGTCTGTTATAGCGGTTTCTGAAAAAGGTAATCTTTTTAACGCACCTGAAACGTATATGCAAAAAATTGCTACAGGTAATCATGTATCAAAAAATACAGTTGATCTTGATTACTCTGTTGAGAAAAATATTGAAAACTATTGCAAAGAAACAAATAAAAAACCTAATGAAATAACAGTTTGTATTCTAGATAGACCTAGACACAAAAATATTATCACTGAACTTAAAGAGTTGAATGTTAATATAAAATATATAACAGATGGTGATGTTTCTGGAATTTTGTTAGTATCAGATAAAAAATTCGGTGTAGATATCTTCATGGGAACTGGCGGAGGTCCTGAAGGTGTAATTGCTGCTGCAGCCTTAGATAAATTGAATTGTAAATTTCAAGGCAGATTTTTATTTAATTCAAAAGATGAAAAAGATAGAGCTAAAAAAATGGGCATCACAGATTTAAATAAAAAATATGAGATAAATGAAATAGTTAGAGGTGACAGTATTTTTTGTGCGACAGGAATCACACCTTGTGAATTCATGAATGGTATTATTAAAAAAAACGATAAATATATTACAGAAACAATCGTCGCTTATGATAAATCTAGTTTACAAATTGTAAAAAAAGAGATTCCATTACTTGATTAATTGAATAAATTAAAATAAAAGATCCACCACTGGTCCCTTCGTCTATCGGTTAGGACACATGGTTTTCATCCATGAAAGAGGGGTTCGATTCCCCTAGGGACCGCCATTTATTTGTTTCTTCTACTTGCAGCGTTAAGTTTTTCTCTTACTGATGAAAGAATATCATAAACTTTATTGTTTTGACCAAATTTTTTTTCAGTAATTTTTTCTGCAATTTTTATATCATTCATATTTTCCAATTTTAAAAAATCTTTGTTTGATACAAGACCCATAGAATTAAATTCTATTATTATAATATTATTATTAGCCAATTTTTTTTTACCTAGCTTTGTAATTGATTGATTTGTTTTTCGTCTTTCAATGTAAAACCAAATATCTCCAAAATCACTCTTTGATGATGGCGGTCCAATAATCTTCCTCACGTCATTTTTGTTACTTTTGTTTATAATTACCTTTTCAAATTTTGACTCTAAAAATCTAAAACCATGTGTATTTGAAACTTTATTTATTGAGCAATTCAGTGTAAATAAAAAAAGTAAAACTAGTGAAATAATTTTCATATGAGAAACGATTATTTAAATATTTACAATAATTTGATCAAATTAACTAGAAATAAAAATTTGTATTTTAATTTAAAAAATGATGATACTTTTTCTGATAGGTTGATAATTTTTTTATTTCATTTTGGTTTTTTTTTGAAAATTTATAAAAAAAGTATGTCAAAGAATGATGCTCAAGATTTGTTCGATTTCATTATAAGACAAATCGAGCTATCAATTCGTGAAATTGGTTATGGCGATGTCTCTGTTAATAAGAAAATGAAAGATTACATAAACTTATTCTATTCAATATTAGGTAAAATTGAAAATTGGGAAAATTTAGAAGAACCAAATAAAATTGACTTAATTAGTGATTTTATTAATATTAAAGATAATAATATTTCATTTATAAGCTATTTAGACAATTATAGAGCATTTTTATTAAAAAACTCTTTAAAACTCTTTACAAAAGATATAATAGAACTTAAATTTTAATTATGGCTGTTCCTAAACGTAAAACTACAAAATCTAGAGCTGGTAAAAGACGTTCTCATATCAGAGCGTCTTCAAAAAATATAATTGAGGATAAAAAATCAGGAGAATATAGGTTATCTCATCATCTAGATTTAAAAACCGGATATTATAAAGGTAGACAAGTTTTAGATCCAAAAGAATAGTTTTTATGAAAAACCCTATTATTATTGCTATAGACGCAATGGGTGGCGATGATTCACCTAATAAAGTTATTGAGGGAATTGGCATACATTCTAAACAAACAGCTAATGTAAATTATAAAATTTTTGGAAATGAAATCTTAATAAAACCTTTAATCGAAAAATATAATCTTCCAAAAGATAGAATTAACATAATACACACAGATAAAAAAGTTATAGGTGAGGACTCAGCTCTATCAGCTGCGAAAAAAGGTAAAGAAACAAGTTTATGGCTTGCAATAGAGTCTCTCAAACATGATGAAGCACATGCTATAGTATCAGCTGGTAATACTGGTGCTCTTTTTTTAATTTCAAAATTAAATTTAAAAATGATTGAAAATATAGATAAACCTGCATTATCAGCTTTATGGCCAAGCAAGAAAGGAATGAATGTTGTGTTGGATCTGGGAGCTAACATTGAATGCAATTCAAAAAATTTAATTGATTTTTCAATCATGGGTTCTGCTTTACACCTTGCCTTATTTGATAACGAAAAACCAAAAGTAGCGTTACTAAATATTGGATCAGAGGAATTAAAAGGAAATGCAGTTATTAAGGAGACTTATCAATTATTGAATGAGAACAAATATTCTCTGTTTGACTTTGAAGGATATATAGAAGGCAATAACATTATGGATGGTAATGTAAACGTAATAGTTGCTGATGGATTTACAGGAAATATTGCTCTTAAAACAGCAGAGGGAACATCAAATTTCATTATAAGTGAACTAAAAAAAGCCCTCACGTCTTCAATTATTGGAAAAATATCATCTTTAATAAATTTTAATAATTTAAATAAATTTAAAAAAAAATTGGATCCAAGACTCTATAATGGTGCCATATTGCTTGGATTAAATAAACCTGTTATTAAAAGCCATGGATCAACAGATTCTATTGGTTTTGCTAATTCTCTAAAAGTTTGTGAAAAAACTATTAATGGAAACCTAATCGATCAAATAAAAGAAAACATAAGATAAATGAGAACAAATTTAACAAAAAAAGATATTATAAATTCTATTTATATGCAATTAGGTTTTTCTAAAAGAATCAGTGAAAATTTGTTAGAAGATATATTTGAGCTAGTAATAGAAAATATTATTAAATATAAAAAAGTTAAGATTTCTAAATTTGGTACATTTTCTTTAAGAAAAAAAAATCAGCGAATTGGAAGAAATCCAAAAACCAAAGAAACTGTAGTAATATCTGAGAGAAATGTAGTTTTATTTAAACCCTCTAAAGAATTTAAAGAATACATCAATAAAAATGGATAATTTAAAAGAAAATAGTAAATATAAGTCAATTGGAGAAGTTGCTAGATTACTAAACTTAGTTAATAAAAAAAAAGGATCTCTTTCAACTTATACTATAAGATTTTGGGAGAAAGAGTTTAAACAGATTAAACCAAAAGTATTTTCTGGACAAAGAAGATACTACGATGATGACACTATTAATATTTTAAAAAAGATTAAATATTTACTAAAAGATAGAGGCATGACATTAAATGGAGTTAAAAGGCTTTTAAATTCTGATAATTCTAATATTGACGAAAGCCACAATACCTCTATAAACCAAAAAAAAATTATTAAATCAAAATTAAAAAATATTAAAAAAATTATAAATAATATTAAAAAAGATCATGGCTAAAAAAACTCATGTAAAAGTTAGACTCGTGCCAGAGGCTAAGCCTGATAGTCCTTTCTTCTATTATGTAAAAAAACCTGCTGGTGGAGAAAAGGCCAAAGTTAAGTTAAAGGCAAAAAAATACAATCCAGACACAAGAAAGCATGAAATTTTTGTAGAAAAAAAGTTACCTCCACATAGTAAATAGATTATTATTTCTTTTTAAAGTTTCTTCTCTCAAAATCAATGTAAGCAAATATCATATTTTTCCATATTCTATTTGTTATTTTTGGATCAATGTCGTTTCTAATTGATTTTTTTTTAATATTTTTGAGAATTAATTTAATTCTTTTCTGATCAACGATTTGATTTTTTCTCTCTTTGAGAGCTAAAACCTTTTTAACTAAATCAGTCCTCTTTTTTATTATTTTAATTAATGAATTATCCAGTTTGTCCAAATCAGATCTTATTTTACTGAGTTTTTCTTTTTTTAATGGCGACATTTATATAATTGGATAATTCAAAAATTATTATATTTATCCGTCTATGTATAGTGAAAATCTTAAAGTTAATAATCAAATATCATCATGGTTAATGTTTATGTTTATGATTATTTCTATAATGATAGTAGTCGGTGGACTTACAAGATTAACTGATTCTGGGCTATCAATTACTCAATGGCAGTTATTCTCTGGTTTTTTGCCTCCATTAAATAGCTCTCAATGGAATATGTACTTTGATTTATATAAGGAAATTCCTGAATATAAACTACAAAATTATGAAATGACCATGAAGGAATTTAAAGTAATTTTTTGGTGGGAATGGGCTCACCGATTTTTAGGAAGATTAATTGGTATTTCTTTTTTAATTCCACTCATTTATTTTACATTTTTAGTTAAATTTAAAAAGTTATTAAATCTATATTTCATATTTTTATTAATTTGTTTTCAAGGATTTGTAGGTTGGTATATGGTTAGTAGCGGTTTAGTTGATAGAGTTGACGTAAGTCATTTCAGATTATCTGTCCATTTAATAATTGCATTTATTATTTTATCATTGATTTTATGGAATTATTTAAAAATCAAAGTAAAAAAATCATATCAAAATTCAATCAATTCATTTTTTCCATTTACTTTTCTATTGCTAATATTTCTACAAATCACTATAGGCGCTTTTGTTTCAGGTATGGATGCAGGTAAAATTTATAATTCCTGGCCTTTAATGGGGAATGCTTTTTTTCCTGATGATAATGAATTTGTAAACTTATTTCGTATTTCTGCTTTCAATGATCCCTCTTTGGTTCAATTTATTCATAGAAATCTAGCGTATTTTATAGGTTTGTTTTATTTATATATATTTTTTAATGTATACAAAAATAAAATCAAAAGTTTGTATAACTCTGTAAATGTTTTGGGATTTTTTATTATTTTACAAATTATATTAGGAATATTAACTTTATTATATGGTGCACAGATTACAATCGCATCCATGCACCAAATAAGCTCAATTTTTTTAGTAAGTTCTTGTATTTACTTTTTATTTATAAATACTAGGTCTAACTTACAGCCTTCAAACTAGGTTTTCCAGAGGCACCTAAAGCCTGATCTAAATCAGCTATAATATCATCAGGATGCTCTATGCCAATAGAAAGTCTAACATAACCTGGTGTGACACCTGCAGCTAATAATTCTTCTTCAGTTAATTGACTGTGTGTTGTTGTTGCAGGATGTATCGCTAAACTTCTAGCATCGCCAATATTTGCAACATGATAAAACATTTTTAATGACTCAATAAATTTTTTACCAGCTTCAACACCTCCTTTTACTTCAATACCAACTAAAGCACCATTTCCTCCTTTAAGGTATTTCTTAGATCTTGCTGCAATTTCACCTTCATGAAGCGTAGGGTATATTACTCTAGCCACATTTTTATGTTTTTGTAGGAAAGCAACTGCCTTTTCTGCATTTGAGCAATGTTGTTTCATTCTTAAAGGTGCAGTTTCTAATCCTTGGATTATTCCCCATGCGTTGTCTGGCGCCAAAGGAGCTCCTAAATCTCTTAAAAGACAGACTCTTGCTCTTACAGCGAATGAGACATTTGCACCTGTTAATTGTGGTACTACTTCACCCCATTTAGCTCCACCATAACTAGCATCAGGTTCATTAAACAAAGGTTGTCTTTTTGGATCTTTTGTCCAATCAAAATTGCCACCATCTATAAGACACCCTCCAATTACAGTTCCATGGCCACCAATAAATTTAGTTAACGAATGAACAACCACTGCTGCTCCATGTTCAATTGGTTTACAAATTACAGGTGATGCAGTGTTATCCATTATTAATGGAATGTTATGTTTTCTACCAATGTCTGAAACTTCTTTAATTGGAAAAACTCTAAGATATGGATTTGGTAATGTTTCTGCATAAAAACATCTTGTTTTGTCGTCAATTAATTTTTCAAAGTTACTTGGATCTGATGGATCTGCATATCTACATTCTATACCTAGTTTTTTTAGAGTATGTGTGAATAAGTTTACAGTTCCTCCATATAAGTCAGTAGAACTAATAAAATTATCACCCGATTGACAAACATTCATAATTGCGAATGTTGACGCTGCTTGACCGGATCCTACAGTTACAGCTGCTAGTCCACCTTCCAAAGCAGCAACTCTTTTTTCTAAAACATCGTTTGTTGGATTCATAATTCTTGTGTATATGTTTCCAAATTCCTTAAGAGCAAATAAATTTGCTGCGTGGTCAGTATCATTAAATTGATACGAGGTTGTTCTATAAAGTGGTACTGCTACAGCTGTAGTAGCCGGATCACTTCTATAATCCCCTCCATGTAATGCAATTGTTTCTGGATTTTTATTTTTACTCATTTTTCCCCTTCCGTTTAAAATAGTATTAAACTTTAATGAAAAAATACAATCAAGCTTAAATTTAACTTGATAATGGGGGATAATTTGTAGTTATAAATTTTTTGAGCACTGTCAAAACTCTATCTGCCTCTTCCAATAACATCATATGACCGCAGTTATCAATTATGTCGACCTGACTACCTTCAATTAAAGCTGCTAATTTTTTTCCTTCTTTAACAGGACACATTTTATCATCAGTTGCTAGAATTGAAAGTGTAGGGCATTTAATTTTTTTTGCAGCGTCGAAACCGTTTTTGTAATTATCGCAGGCTCTAAAATCAACACCCAAAGTGTTCTGAATAGTTCGAGATTTAGCTAACATCGTTCCTGTGTTTATGTGATATAATCCAGGAACTGGGTGACCTCCAAAATGACCTGCTGGACCATGAGCCCAGTCCATCATTAAATCTACAGCCTTTGGATCATTGTTTTCTGCTAGTGAAAGTAGTTGGGGATTCATGGGAATTGCTCCAGCTCCTCCCATTAGGCTTAATGTTTTAATTTTATCAGGATATCTTGCTGTACACTCAACGGTAACTAAGCATCCTTGAGAATGACCAACCAGAGATGCTTTTTTGTGTCCAACTGCATCAATAACCATGCTTATCCAATCAGCCATTTCCTCAATTGATTTTAAACTCTCTCCTCCCGATAGACCGTGACCAGGTAAATCAACAGCTAAAGCATTATATCCATGAAATGCAAAGTATCGAGTTTGAAGAACCCATGTCATATGAGTTAAACCACTTCCATGAACAAATATTATTAAAGGTTTTTTTTTATCGAACGGTCTTCCGCCCGTTGAAGCATAAACTTCGTTGTTATTTACTTTAAATTTCATTGATTAGATACAAGTCTTGGTTTTCTTGCAGCTCTAAAACCAACCTCGAAATCATTTTTAATATCATCAATATCTTCAATACCAACTGACAATCTAATCATATCATGTGAAAGTCCTGCAAATTTTAAAGTTGCTTCATCCATTTGTGAATGAGTTCCTGATGCAGGATGTATGACCAAAGTTCTAGTATCTCCAACATTTGCTAAGTGAGATGCTAATTTTACATTATTGATAAATGCCACACCTGCCTCTTTGCCCCCCTTAATACCAAATGCTATCATTGATCCTCTTCCATTTGGTAAAAGTTTTTTTGCTAATTCATGATCTGGGTGATCGGGAACACTTGGATGGGATACCCATGCAACACTTTCATGATTAATTAAATATTTGACCATCTCTTCTGCGTTAGAACAATGTTTTTTCATTCTGACAGATAAAGTCTCAATACCTTGTAATACGTTCCATGCATTTTGGGGACTTAAACACGGACCAAAATCTCTCATACCTTCAGCTCTGGCTTTCATAGTAAAAGCTGTTGGGCCAAATTCTTCAGCAAAAGATAAACCATGATAACCTTCATAAGGTTTTGTCATAGTTGGAAATTTATCATTCTGCATCCAGTCAAATTTTCCACCTTCAACTAATATGCCTGCCATTGAGGATCCATGTCCAGCCATCCATTTAGTCAATGAATGAATTACTATATCAGCACCATGTTCAAATGGTTTGCATAAATATGGAGTTTGATAAGTTGCATCTACCATCAATGGTATTCCTGCTTCATGCGCGATTTTAGCAATTTCAGGCATATTCATTATCTCATTACCTGGGTTCCCAACTAGTTCTCCAAAAATTCCTTTCGTATTTTTTTGAATTGCTTTTTTAAAACCTTCAGTGTCTCTTGGTTTAACAAAAGTGCACTTAATTCCAAATTTAGGTAACGTTAACCTAAATAAGTTTACGGTACCTCCATATAATTGTGATGATACAACTAAGTGGTCACCTGCTTCACACAATGTCATTACAGCTAAAAATATTGCACTCATTCCTGAAGATGTTGCTAATGCAGCTGTACCACCTTCAAGCGAAGCAACTCTTTCTTCTAATACACCAACTGTAGGATTTGAAATTCTGCTATATATATGTCCACCTCTTTCTAAATTAAACAGAGCAGCAGCATGGTCAACATCATCAAACAAATATGATGTAGTTTGGTAAATTGGTACTTGTCTTGAACCAGCGTTTTTATGTGGTTGATAACCAGCGTGTAGGCTTAACGTATCGAATTTATAAGTATTTGGTTTTAATTCTTTTTTTTTATCACTCATTTGGCTCCTTTAATTTTTAGCTTAGAGAATTCCTTTTTAAAGAGGTCATTATTACTAATAAATGCTCATAATTCAATCAACCATTAAGTCCTAAAAAAAATATAATAAATTGACAATATATGTAATTATAAGTATTAATCCCGCATTCATGACAAAATTTGTTAAAAAAGATGAGATAAATAGCGAGTGGTTTGAAATTGACGCTACAGGCGCCGTAGTTGGTAGACTTGCAACAGTTGTATCAAAAATTATAAGAGGCAAAAATAAAACAAAATACACTCCTCACATGGACCATGGCGATTTTGTTGTAGTTAAAAATGTGGATCAAATAAAATTTACTGGAAATAAATTTCAAAAGAAAAAGTACTATAGACACACTGGTTATCCGGGAGGAATAAAGGAAATAACGCCAGAAAAATTGAGTGAGAAAAAGCCTGGTGAAGTTTTAAAATTAGCTGTCAAAAGAATGTTACCATCTGGTTCTCTAGCTAAAAAACAATTGTCAAAGCTTAAGATTTACTCTGGAGCCGATCATCCTCACAGTGCACAAAATCCAAAAGTAATTGAAATCAGCAAACTTAATGAGAAAAATATAGTTAGAAATTAATATGGAAAACAATCAAACATCATCACCAAAGATAAAATTAGATTTTAAAGATAGCAAGTATGC